>JGI26082J51739_10000805_pt1 | contig 19777 bp, 18 predicted proteins | sample SaaInl5LU_22_DNA_FD_51739 | JGI IMG/M metagenome (IMG submission 51739)
ACCAGGAGAACTAAGGTGTTTATCCAAAATAGTCATTCGTGTTTCTGTCTCACCAGGACCAGTAACAGAATGTTTAATACCATTTTCTCTGGCAAAATTATTTATCTGAGTATAGTTTGAGATGAAGGTTTCGAAATTAAAGTCTTCCATTTAATATCCCAATATTTTGATCATAGATTCGGCCGTTTGTTGCTCTGAAAAAACCTCTTGGGTTAAGTGTCCCATTTTATCGCGATTCAAAATAATATGTTTCGGCTGAGGAATCAAGCAATGATGAATTCCTCCAAATCCGCCTATCGTTTCTTGGTATGCTCCCGTATGGAAGAAACCAATATATTGGGCTTTTCTTCGATTGAATTTCGGCAGGTAAATTGCATTAGAATGAGCTTCAGAGTTGTAATAATCATCACTATCGCAAGTTAGTCCACCGAGCAAAACACGCTCATACTCGTCATACCAATTGTTAATGGCCAACAACACAAACTTTTTATTCAAGGCCCATGCGTCAGGAAGATTGGTCATAAAAGAACTATCAATCATATTCCATTTCTCTCGATCATTTTGACGTTTCTGATCACAAACCTTCAATAATAAAGCACCACTCTCACCCACCGTATAGCTGCCAAACTCCGTAAAAATATCAGGTTCTTCTACCCCTTCCTTATTACAATAGGTTTTGATTTGTCGCACGATCTCTTCAATCATGTATTCATAATCATAGTCGAAGGATAAAGAGTTTTTAATCGGCAATCCACCACCTATATTTAAGGCCGAAAGCGTAGGGCAAATCTTTTTCAATTCGCAGTAGGCTCGAACCACTTTCAGCAACTCACTCCAATAGTAGGAAGTATCTTTAATTCCCGTATTGATAAAAAAGTGAAGCATTTTCAACTTAAACTTCTTGTTGTTTTTTAGCTTCTCTTTGTACAAGGGAACAACGTCTTTAAAACCTATTCCGAGGCGTGAAGTATAGAACTCAAATTTCGGCTCTTCTTCACTTGCAATTCGAATACCACACTGTGTAGGTTTCTTCAGCAGCTCAGCTAAACGTTCAGGTTCCTGTAAATTATCAAAAATCGGAACTACATTTTTAAAGCCACTATTGACAAGCTCTGCAATCTTTTCAATATAGGAAGGCATTTTGTAGCCGTTGCAAATAACGTATCGATCTTTCGAAAAATGACCTTGTTCGTGCATTTTTTGTACAATGTCAATGTCAAAAGTTGAAGAGGTTTCGATGTGAATATCGTTTTTAAGCGCCTCTTTAATCACAAAAGAGAAGTGAGAACTTTTGGAACAATAGGAGTAAAAATAATTTGCCTTATAATCATTCACGATAAAAGCGCGCTCAAAATAATTTTTAGCCTTTTTAATCTGCGTAGAAATCTTGGGCAAATAGGAAATTTTCAGCGGGGTACCGTGCTCCTCGATGATATCCATTAGCGGAATATCATGGAACAACAAATTATCCGTTTCTTCATCTAACTTAAACTCCTCCTGTGGGAAGTAAAAAGTCTGATCGATAATATCGATGTATTTGATTTTCATACTGATGTAAATTTAAATCCAATATTTGAGTTATTGCATTATTTACTTTGAAGTTTATACAAGTTAGTAGGAATATTTTTCTCCCCATCGCTTCCTTAAAAACTCTTTTTGCTGTTGTTCTCGAGGATTATTCCCGGGGTCATAAATACGCTGGTTTACAAGCTCCTTAGGCATAAACTCCTGAAAGGCGAAGTTATCTTCAAAATCATGGGCATATTTATAATCTGTACTATAATCTAAGTCTTTCATCAGCTTTGTTGGCGCATTACGCAAATGAAGTGGAACAGACGCATTGGGATAGGTTTTGACCAAATCTTTGGCTTTTTTAATAGCTAAATAACTGGCATTGCTTTTATCACTCGTTGCCAAATAAACCACAGTTTGAGAGAGAATCAACTCACATTCAGGGTAACCAATCACGTTCACCGCTTGAAAACAATTGTTAGCCAAAAGTAAGGCGTTGGGATTAGCATTACCAATATCTTCGCTGGCCAAAATCAATAATCTTCGGGCTATAAACTTGGGGTCCTCACCAGCCAAGACCATCTTCGCTAAGTAAATCAGCGCAGCATTAGGGTCACTCCCTCTAATTGATTTTATAAAGGCAGAAATCGTATCATAATGCTGTTCACCATCTTTATCATAAACAGATGCATAGGAGGAAAGTTTAGCCTTAACCGCGTCATTAGTAATCTTGATAGTCTCTGACTGATTACTTTGATTGATATACATTTCTAATAAATTGAGCAGTTTCCGGGCATCACCCCCACTAAAAGCAACAAGCGCATCTGTTTCAAGCAAATCAATAGATAAATCCATCAAAAGCTCGTCAGTTTCTATCGCTTGTTTTAAAAGAAAATCCAAATCTTCTTTCTTGTGGTGTTCCAGCACAAAAACCTGGCAACGTGATAATAAAGCTGAGATTACCTCAAAAGATGGGTTTTCCGTGGTGGCACCAATAAGCGTAATTGTCCCATCTTCAACAGCCTTGAGTAATGAATCTTGTTGCGCCTTATTAAATCGATGAATTTCATCAATAAACAAAACCGTTTTGGGCAACTTACGAGCCGTTTCCAAGATGCTTCTTATCTCCTTTACCGAACTGTCTATAGCGCTGAGTTGAAAGAATTGTGCATCACTATCATGAGCCAAAATTCTCGCTAAAGTGGTTTTACCTACTCCAGGAGGACCCCAAAAAATCAAAGAAGGCAAGCGCTTATTTTCGATAAAACTTTTGAGCGGTTTTCCTTCACCCACCAAATGCTGTTGACCAATATATTGGGACAGGACATCTGGCCTCATTCTTTCTGCTAGGGGAATGTGCTTCTTCATAAATACTAATTAAGTATAAAGCTAGAAAAAAAGACGGATAGGCGTAACTTTACAGCATGTTCAAAGTTCTTCGCTCTTTACTTTTCATCCTTCCTGCTGAAACTGCGCATCATTTCACTTTAAACACCTTANAACTATTATGCAGNATACCCTTAGNACGGCCTTTGCTCGCCNGGATTTATCAATCTGNGGATACNAGTGGGCAAACAGAAGTATTTGGTTTACAGTTTAAAAATAAAGTNGGCTTNGCNGCCGGATTTGATAAAAATGCCAAATACATCGATGTGNTAGACGCCTTAGGNTTTGGCTTTATTGAAATTGGAACCGTTACACCTTTGCCTCAAGAAGGAAATCCCAAACCNCGNTTATTCCGTTTGCNAAANGATGAGGCNATTATCAATCGAATGGGGTTTAATAACGATGGAGTGGATGTAATTGTAGAGCGCTTGAAGAAAGTAAACGCATCTATCCTGATTGGCGGAAACATTGGGAAGAACAAAGTTACACCGAATGAACACGCTGTAGAAGATTATGTGATTTGTTTCAACAAGCTATTCGATTACGTCGATTATTTTGTGGTAAATGTGAGTTCACCCAACACACCAAATTTGCGAGAACTTCAAGAAAAAGATCAGCTGTTTAAAATTTTAAATACACTGCAGGAAATCAATGCGTCGAAGAGTAAGCCCAAGCCAATACTCCTAAAAATTGCGCCTGATTTAAATGAAGCTGAATTGTTGGATATACTTGCTGTGGTTCATGAATCGAAGACGGCGGGTCTTATATCGAGCAATACGACTATTTCAAGAGATACACTCACAACATCAAAAAAGCAAGTAGAAGCAATTGGACCGGGAGGATTAAGCGGAAAACCCATATTAAATAAATCCAACGAAGTCCTTAGATTTCTCCAAGCGAAGAACAAAGAAAATATTCCTATTGTAGCAGTAGGTGGAATACATTCAGGAAAAGATGCAAAGGAAAAGATAGACTTAGGCGCTTCTTTAGTCCAAGTATATACAGGATTTATCTATGAGGGGCCGGGCTTGATTTGGGATATTCGTAAAAAACTCGTTTAATAACTAAACACATACTTTAGCATATTCGCACCCATTTTTAGGGCGAGTTGTCTTATTTCTTCCGGATCATTATGGACACTAGGATCTTCCCATCCATCACCCAAATCTGATTCATAGGTGTATATTAACACTAAGCGTCCATCATAAAACAAGCCATAAGCTTTGGGTAAGTTATCATCGTGTTCGTGTATTTTGGGTACACCATTAGAGAAGGTGAAATATGTCTTATAGATCTCATGATTAAAGGGTAGCTCTACAAGACTACTACCCGCAATCAACTGATTTAACTGTGGACGAATATATTGGTCCATTCCGTAATTATCATCTACATGCAGAAAGCCTCCTGCTTTCAAATACATACTTAAATTATCTTTTTCTTGCGCTGAAAAAACGACATTCCCATGGCCCGTCATATGAATAAAAGGATAGTTGAAAATATCAGGGCTACCTACTTCAACTGTCACAGGTTCGGGATCAATATTCATGTTCAACTCCTCATTACAGTAGGCAATCAAATTGGGTAGAGAACTAGGATTTGCATACCAGTCGCCCCCGCCATTATACTTGAGCAAGGCCAATTGGATATCCCCTTGTGCTTGTAACCCCACGATTGCTATTAAAGCATATATGATAGAAACTAAGTTTTTCATCTCAATTGATATGCTGCAGAACAAAACACCCCAGCCGTCTCGGTTCTTAAACGTTTTGACCCTAAAGTTATTGGAATAAAATCTTTTTCTTTTGCAGCGTCAATCTCTTCAGAAGAAAATCCTCCTTCAGGCCCAATAGCAATCATCACCTCCTCCTCTTTACTATTGGCTATACTTTCTTTTATGCTACGACTCGATTCTTCCATGGAAGCGATAAGTTTGGTACCAGAAAAGTCCTGATGAATAAAATCCTTAAAAAGCACCGCATCCCTAATTTCAGGAAGAAACAAGGATTTACTTTGCTTCATAGCCGAAAGAGCAATAAGCTGAAGTCGTTCGAGCTTAATTCTTCGTCGCTCCGAATGGTGACTGTAAAATGGAATTATAGTTCGCACACCGATTTCAGTGCATTTCTCAATCATCCATTCATACCTATCGATATTCTTCGTAGGAGCCACTGCTAAAACCAGTTGATTCGGGTTTTTATTCTCCGCCTTAACAATCTGGCGCTGCCTTAAAACGCTTTCCTTTTTTCCAGTGGAAATAATCTCTGCTTCAAGCATTAGACCTAAGCCGTTGCATACAAAAACATAATCACCAACGTTCTTTCTCAATACTTTAACAAGGTGATGGTGTTCTTGACCATCAATTAAAATAGATTGGTCTGTTATATTATCTGAATAGAAAACTTGCATAAATTCAAAAGCATTCCAAAGATAATGGAATGCTTTTTAGTAATTAACAATCTGAACTTGACTATTTCTTCACGACTATTAAAGTCCCATAGAATATATCTCCTTAAAAACTTGGTGCAGCCTCTACGATTTCAGGTGCTGTCTCTTTTTCAAAAATTTTAAAATTTTCTTTGAAAGCCTCTGCGAGCTTTTTAGCAGAAACATCATAAGCATTTTTGTCAGTCCAGGTGTTTCTAGGATTTAATACTTCGTTCGGCACGCCATCTAAATCTGTAGGCATTAAAATACCAAAAATTGGGTGTTTCTCAAACTTAACTTTTTCCAAGCTTCCATTCAAAGCACCATTAATTAATGCTCGAGTTACTTTTAAGCTCATGCGCTTACCAACCCCAAAACCACCGCCACTCAAGCCAGTGTTAACCAACCAGGCGTTAGCGCCTGATGATTGCAACTTCTCACCCAACATTTTGGCATACGCCGATGGATGAAGGGGTAAAAAGGCAGCTCCGAAACAAGCAGAGAAAGTAGTTTTTGGTTCATTAATTCCCACCTCAGTACCTGCCACTTTAGAAGTAAAACCACTCATGAAATGGTACATCGCCTGTTCGTTAGTAAGCTTACTAATTGGAGGTAATACACCGAANGCGTCATAGGTTAAAAAGAATACATTTTTAGGAATNCCTCCTTTNGAAGGTTCAGCTCTATTATTGATGTGATAAATTGGGTAAGAAACTCGCGTATTTAAGGTNATACTTGAATCGGTATAATCTGGNACATTACCCTCCTTAAAGCCAATATTTTCCAAGATTGCACCTGAGCGAATTGCATTATAAATATCGGGCTCAGTTTCAGCATTCAGGTCAATTACTTTTGCGTAGCACCCCCCTTCAAAATTAAAAACACCCTCTTCAGACCAGCCATGCTCATCATCGCCAATCAAAGCTCTGTTTGGGTCCGCACTTAGTGTAGTTTTACCTGTACCACTTAATCCGAAAAACAAAGCGGTATCACCATCGGCACCAATGTTGGCTGAGCAGTGCATACTCAAGACATTTCTAGTGTGAGGTAACAAGAAATTCAATACGGAAAAAATACCTTTCTTGATTTCACCTGTATATCCGGTACCACCAATTATTATACGTTTTTTAGTGAAGTTGATAACCGCAAAATTGTGCTGTCTTGTATCATCAATAGCAGGATCTGCCATAAAGCCTGGGGCATTCAAAATTGTCCAATCTGGGCTAAAATTAGCCAATTCATTTTCTGTTGGGCGCAAAAACATATTGTAGGCAAACATGTTACTCCAAGGATATTCAGTAACCACTCGAATATTTAATCGATATGTATCATCTGCACATGCGTAAGTATCTCTGACAAACAAATCCTTATCGCCAAGGTAAGCGATAATTTTCTGTTCCAACTTATCAAAAGAATCCGCGCTAAAAGGCAAATTGATGTGATTCCAATCTACTGCGCTCTCTGTCAGGTCGTCTTTCACAATGAACCGATCCTTTGGAGATCTTCCAGTAAACTCACCCGTATTAATGGCGATGGCACCGTTGTCAGCAAATACACCTTGATTTAAATCGACTGCCTTGTTTGCTAATTCTTCAGGACTAAGATTCCAGTATTGATCACCGGTAGTTGATAAACCTAAATATTCAAGTGATGAATTGGCCGTTTGATTGCCTAACACTGCCATAAAGAATGATTTGATTAGGCATGTAAAGTTAATACTATATTTGACGCTTGCTGCTTAGCAAGCAGTTTTTTTTCCGTGGTTATCCACATCTTAGATAGTGTATATTCAACACTATCAAGGGTTTAAAACGATTCCATTAAAGCACTTTGAAAGCGGTGCGTCTATTTTTCTCTTTATTGGATTCGGAGTCATTGGGAACCAAAGGCTGAGTTTCTCCATAGCCTTTGTATCTTAATCGAGATTCATTCACTCCCCGAGAAATTAGATAGGCATACACTGCTTTGGCTCTATCTTCGCTGAGTATTACATTGGACTCTTCGGTTCCATCACTATCGGTATGGCCGCCAATTTCCAAAATCATATCTGGCAAATCCTTCAAGTAGTTTACCAATAAATCCAATTCCGCCTTTGATTCTTCCTTCAGCTGAGCATCACCTGAATCAAAGAATATATTCTCCAAAACAAATCCAGCTCCCTTTTCGATTGGTGTCAGCGGCGATTTAAGCTCCACAAGTTTACTCAACTTAATATCCTTTAGAGAAAAACTCGCTGAGTAGGGTAAATAACCTTCAGCATTCACGTGATAAGCATAATTCTTACCCGCAGGCAAGACAACCAAGTACGAACCATTCAACTCATCAGAGCTTAAGGTTTTATATACTTTTTGTGATTCTATTTCTATAATCTTAATATTGGCCTTAAGGGCTTGTTCTGTTTGGGCATTATACACCCAACCTTTCACACTTACCACCGAGGAGGGTTGTGCCGTGCTTGGCAACTCAAAACTATAAATATCCATTCCTCCATATCCTCCCTCCCTGTCGGATGAAATGAAGGCTCGCTTGCCATCAGCTGCCACGTATAAACCAAACTCCACTTCGGCGGTATTAATCGGATAGCCCAGGTTAACTGGTTTCGACCAAGTACCATCTGCCTGGAGTGTACTTTTAAATAAATCAGCTTTCCCGAAACCAGGATGTCCGTTAGAGGCAAAGTACAGAGTTTTTCCATCAGGATGCAAATAAGGTCGTTGCTCGTCTCCTGGCGTATTGATAATAGCCCCTAAATTTTGTGGTTCGCCAAAACTTCCGTTTTCATTTATTTCTGACAGATAAATGTCACTTCCACCAAAGCCATCCTTGCTGGCTCGAACAAAGAATAGTTTTTTCGAGTCTGCCGAGATCACAGGTTGTGACTCCCAGTAGCGAGAATTTATAACCGGGCCCATATTTACCGCATCTCTCCATTCCTCCCCTTCTTTTTTTGCAATGTAGATATCAAATTTACCCGCATTGTTATCCATTCGATCACTGGCAAAAAACAAATATTTTCCATCTTGGGTAATACTGTGTGCTCCCTCCTGAGCGTTCATCCGGTTTACACCAGTTACAGAAACTCTTTCCTGCCATTCACCTTCTATCAATTGTGTAAAATAAATATCTTCATTGGGATAGCGATCCTTCGGGTCTCTAACCGTAAAATAGATGAATTCGTTATCCGCGGTAATGGAGGGAAAATATTCAGCAAGTTCAGTATTAACTGCAGGGCCCAGATTGATTGGATTGTAGTCCAAGGGATGTTCAACTGCTTCGCGGGCAAAGGAAATGCTTTCTATTAGTTGCTGGGCTTGCCAATTAGTATAGTCACTTTTAGTTCTCTTCTCATCAAATTCACTTGCAAATTGTATAGCTTTTTCCCAGTTTTGAAGGTATAAATAACATTTAGCCCCTTCATAATACTGCATGGGTAGCTGCTGATTTAATGCCACTACAAATTCATAATGAATGGCAGCTTGTTCGTAGTCTAAATATAACTTCTGATAAAGCTGAGCTAGTTCTTGATGCGCTTTCAAAAAGTTTGGGTCAATATCCACGGCTTCACGATAAGCCTCCATGGCCTCCTCATATCGTCCAAAAACGCGATGTTCATCGGCCCTGGTAAAAGCTTCTTTCGCTTTTTTTGACCCTTCCGTTTCTTGAGCTACACCTTGGTTTACTCCACAAGAGGAAAGCAGCAAAACTAAAATTAAAAACTTGATGTTTTCGATAATCTGAATATGCATAGTAATATTCTGAAGTCTAAAATTCATGCCAAACCCTACTGGATCAGCTTTAAGGGATATTCAAATACTTATGTACTTGCAATGATATCTCAAATTGTGGGTTTGCTTTGACAAAAGAAATAATCTCAGGCATCATTTCTTCCATATTGCTCCATTCCGGCTGAATATACAATTTACACGTTTCAGAAACTAGCTCAGCATGTTTCTCTGCAAATCTGAAATCATTCTTATGGGCAATGATCACTTTAAGTTCATCCGCCCTGTACAAACTATCTTCCAATGCGCGCTTGTATCGCTTGGGTGAAACACAAATCCAATCCCAATCGCCAGTTATTGGATATGCCCCACTTGTTTCAATGTGCGTTTTCATTCCCAAAGATTGAATCATCGCCGTGATTCCATTTAAATCATACATAGCCGGCTCGCCACCTGTTACAACAACCGTTTGAGCATTTGACTCTAGAAGTTCTTCTTTTAAATCTTTTAGAAAAACTACCTCGTGCTCTTCAGCATTCCAACTCTCTTTTACATCACACCAGGGACAACCCACATCACATCCCGCTAAACGAATAAAATAGGCGGCTTTCCCCTGGTGATACCCCTCTCCCTGGATAGTATAAAAACTTTCCATTACAGGCAAACTAGCTGCCGTATCCAATGAAGCTTGCATAAGCTTGGGGTTTTCCATCCTGCAAAATTACAAAACTATAGCGACTCCAATGTAAAAACACTGTGTTGAAAGTCCTTAGGCAAAAGTAACTCGTCATTTCGCACTTGCAAGGTAAACTCGACAGGCTTATACGTGTCAGTGGTATAAAAAATTATGCGGATATCGAAATTAACGACACTATCCTTAGAAGCGTCCTGGCTTGTGAAAAACAATGACTTTCCATTATTCAGAACAAGGGTCCCAGCTGTAAGAGGAATAAGTTCAAAAACTGGATTAGAAATATCCAACAACGCCTCCCACATCGGGTCAGCTGCCGACAAACGAAGTTGGCGAATTGGATTTGCTTGGTTTGCATAGGTCAAAATACCTAATGTTCCCTTGGCTCGATTCTCGGTATAAGCATCTATGGCAATTCCATTATCCGAATAGAATCCAAAAAAACGTTTTTCTTCCGGCTGATTGAAAAGTATTTCTAATTTATCATAGGTGTAATCCAAAAGTTTTTCGCCAGTATGGAGACTGAAGGCAGAATAGCTCGCATCATGAATGCCGTTTTCTCGCCATTCAGCAATTAGTAGGTTTTGTTGCATCTGGTAATCCAATTGATGTAAATCAATCTGCCATTTTTCCTCAATACTTGAAACCTGTACGTGATTGAACCCAAGAGAATCGTCCAATATTTGTTGCTCTAATATACTTAGTACGCTACCATTCTCCAGAACTTTGTAAAAGGCATTATTTACAATAGTTTGTTTATCGACTGTTTCGATCGAAGAACATAAATCTGAGGTTTCCTTGGAAGTTTCTGACAAACAAGAAGGTAGCCCTAGTGGTAAGAGTAAAAACCAATATTTCATTGGGTTCAAACGCTTTTACTGGTTCATTTATTTCTTAACAAAGCTTGTTTGATAAACCGCTTCATCCCCAAGATGAACATAGTAAATACCCGAACTCAAAGCAGAAATATTCACCATAGGTTCGGTGCCTGCTTGGTATTCAAAACTGTATACCAACTTTCCTTGATTATCCAAAATTCGGACAAGCTCGCTACTCGAACGATTGATTTCCATAATTATAAAATCGCTGCTTGGATTTGGATAGATATTTACGCTTAAATCAGTCGAATGGTCTCTTACTCCCGTAACAGTCGCCAAATTAAAGCGTTTGGTATTACTACATCCTGAAGTTTTGTTCGTTAATGTAACCTCATAAAAGGCATTGGCGCTTATATTATCAATCGTTTGATCAGAACTTCCAGTATCCCACAAAACATCATAGTTATCGATATCATCATCCAACACATCTACGGTATATGTATTGGCTTGTTGGTTATATGTTACAATAATTTCGATACCATTATTCAATAGATTTCCATAGAACAATCGGGCAGCAATCAGCGCATCATCAACACAACCATTGTGGTTTTCATTGGTTAAATAAACTGCCGCGGCATCTAGTGATCCATTAGCATTCCAGGCAGAATCAGCATTTAGTGAATTAACATAATACACTTGCTCGTCACCCGTACAGTAATATGCGCGGATTTTGGTTTGTGGTGCAAAATCTAATAAGTCATTTTCACTCAAGGCGACAAACAACGGATTGGAAGGGTCATTGAAATATCCATCTAGTGCTTCAGGAGTAAACATATTAAGCGGATAAGGGTCGCATGCTGGATTAATTTGACTGCCTAAATTGCCAGCTAAAAAATAATAGGGCATCAAAGAATCATATGGAGAAATAAAAATTTCCTGAATGCTATCATATAAATTATCATATACTTGATTATAACCTAAAACTAGATAAGGAAGATACCCAGGCGTAGCATAAGGTTGACCATTATTTACAAAATCCGTTTGGGCACCTGTCATGTCGAAGGCCCCACTCATAGGCATAGCAGCGGTAATCGTAAACTCATCGTCATACCACTGCTCTATGTATTTTACTGCTGAGGCTGTGGCGTGACCACCTTGAGAATATCCAAATAAAAAAAGCTGATTACTCATGTCAAAGGACAAGTCATCTTGCAATTCCCTTGCAGCACGAAGCAAGTTAATTGTTGAGTGTCCTTGGGAAAAAGCGTGCTGATAGGGATGAATTGGGACCGTTGAACCTCCCAGCCCAATATAATCTGGTGCGACGATTACATTACCTTCAGAAGCAAAAACTAGACAAATTTGTAGCTCCCCACTTCCATATGATGGCACACCTAATTTATTAAATGTGGTTCCGTGCTGATAAGAAATTAATGGTGGTTTACAATCAGTATTTTGCGGAATCGCCAAAGCGCCAGTAACTAATGTCGTTGAATCATTAAACTCAGTTCGATAATATACACGATATAAATCAACGGCATAGGCCGGATTTATAGCTCCGCTAGCACCAAAATTAGCAACCACCTGCTGCAGGTCTGCTACCGAATAGCTTTGGATAAATTGATAGGATTCGACTACTTGTGCTTGAGACAGCCATATACAACTAAGTAAAAGAATGAAGGTGTTTTTGATTTTCATGGTATTCGTTTTGATTTTAATTGTTTAAGGTCTGAATATACAACAAATCAAATACATTTTCTAGACACTACCCAATACTTAACTCTATTCGCTAACAAAAAAATTTAGGCCAATTTTCCTTCTGCAGCTTGTAAGGTGTTTTGCATAAGAGAAACCACAGTCATTGGGCCAACACCGCCGGGAACTGGCGTGATGTAACTGCACTTTGGCGCAACACTTTCAAAGTGCACGTCCCCTTTCAAGGCGTAACCACTTTTTTTACTCTCGTCCTCAACTCGGGTGATCCCCACATCAATCACTACAGCACCTTCTTTGACCATATCGCCTGTTACAAATTCTGCTTTACCTAAAGCTACAATCAAGATATCCGCTTGTTTGCAGATTTCCGTTAAATTTTGTGTTCGCGAATGACATAAAGTAACCGTTGCATTTCCTGGATTTCCCGAAGCGCTCATAAGAATACTCATTGGTCTACCTACGATATTACTTCGACCGATTACTACACAATGCTTGCCTTGGGTATCCACTTCAGCTCTTTCGAGCAAGGTCATAATTCCTTTCGGTGTAGCTGATACGAATGTCGGTAAACCTAAAGTCAATTTACCCACATTAACTGGATGGAAACCATCTACGTCTTTTAATGGATCAATGGCGTTGATTACCGATTCAGCATTGATATGTTTGGGCAAAGGCAATTGTACAATAAATCCATCGATTTCCGAATTAGTATTTAAGTCGTTGACAGCATCCAACACCTCTTGTTCACTCGTCGTATCTGGAAATCTCAGCAGGGTAGATTCAAAACCTACTTGCTGGCAACTTTTCACTTTGTGTCCGACATAAGTTTCACTAGCTCCATCGGAACCAACTAAAATGGCAGCCAAATGTGGCCGCTTAAAACCGGCAGCAATTCGCTTGTCTACTTCCTGTTTGATTTCTTCTTTAATTTGCTGGGCAAGTGATTTTCCGTCAAGTAATTGCATATTTTACATTTAGATTACAAAGATAAGTCCTATTTAAAACTAAAATGAATATCTTGGAACCATACTATTCACAAGTTAGAAGATTATGAAACATGTATTTTTATTTGCAGGATTATTCTTGATTTTTTTAAGCGCTTGCGATGAAAAGGAAAAAGATGATTTAGCAAACACTGAAAGCAACAGTGTGGAAGATATTAACTCACTTGCTGTGTTTGAAACCCGAATAGCCTCAGGTGTATCTATGGTCTTTTTTCACGCAAGTTGGTGTACCGTTTGTGCCGAGCAGAGACCCGCTTTTGAAGCCACTTCAGCCAATCAAGCTTTTGCTAATGTGTTCTTTGGGGAAGTAGAGTTTGAAGCCAATAACGACATCAATCAACCTTATGGAATAACCGGGTTCCCAAGCATTGTTTTTTATAAAGATGGGGTCGAACAAAGTCGATTAACCGGAAAAGGACATAGTCAAGCTACTTTAGAAGCAGCGATTAACGCATTGCTCTAATTTCCTCAATAATTTTTCTCGAATTTTGTAGACGCGGTACTTTATGCTGACCGCCAACTTTTCCTTTGGCTTTCAACCAAGCAAGGAAGGTTCCATTGGGCACAACTGAAACTATGGGCGCTTGAAGAGCGATGTTTCCCGAACGCTTTGCTTCATAATCTGAATTCAAATTTTTCAAAGTTTGGTCTAGTAGTTTGCCGAAAACAGTAAAATCATCTGGAAACTTTTCAAACTCCAAGAGCCATTCATGTGCTCCTTTACCATTGGCATCCGGGTAAATTGGGCCTACCATATATTCCTTGATACTGCATTGCAATCGAGAACAAACTTCCTGCAAGGCCATATTGGCATTTTCTTCCACGAGTTCTTCTCCAAACAAGTTGATAAAATATTGAATTCTACCCGTTAACACAATTCGAAACGGATGAAGCGATGTAAAACGCACGGTATCTCCGATTACATAGCGCCATAGGCCACTTTTGGTGCTAATAAGCAGAACATAATTTTGTCCAAGCTGAACATCCTGAAGACTCAGATAGCTTGGATTTGTTTTACCCCATTCTTCTTTTGGAACAAACTCATAAAACACCCCATGGTTGCACAGAAGAGTCATCCCCTTTGAATCTTTATCCAACTGATCTTGAATAGCGAAAAAGCCTTCGGAAGCATTGTATGTTTCCAAAAAAGTAAACGATTTTGGTCCAATAATATCTTCAAAGCGTTTTCTATAGGGCTCAAAATTCACACCGCCATGCATATATAGCTGAAAGTTTGGCCAAAGCTCTTGAAGATTGGCGGCACCGCTCTTTTGAAGCACCTGTTTTAACAAGATCAAGTTCCAACTTGGTACTCCAGATAAACTAGAGATATTTTGATCAATGATTTCAGTACTGATTTGATTAATCTTACTCTCCCAATCAGGCAAAATGGATAACTCGACAGCTGGCAAACGATTTTTTTGAACCCATGCGGGCAAGTTGAGTAAAAGAACTGAAGATAAATCCCCAACCATCACACCGGACGAATTCTTATCAAAAGTTCCTGAAACTGATAAGTTTTTACCCGAAAACACATTCTTGTGTGCGTTCTTTCTGACGTAAATACTAATCATATCTTTACCTCCCTTAAAATGATTTTGCTCTAAAGAGGATTTTGATATTGGAATAAACTTTGATTTGGAGGAAGATGTACCTGAACTTTTGGCAAAAAACCTGATTTTACCTGGCCACAAAACATTAGCCCTGCCATCAATCATTTCCAAGATCGAAACTTGTAAATCCTCGTAGCTTTGAGGGGGAATTGCCTGTTGGAAATCCTTGAGTGAATGAATATCCTTGAAAGCATACTTCTTGCCAAATTCAGTTGCTTGAGCTAAATGCACAAGTTCTTTCCATAAGTTTTGCTGACTAACTATTGCTTGCGCCTGATTGCGTTCAAAAATCACATAACGACTCTTGAATATCCAATTAAATATTTGCGCCTGCATAGTTCACAAAAGTACGGAAAGCTGCTAAGCCTCCTGGCGAATAACAGAAATTTTATCGATGACAATTATTTCATAGTTCCGCTTTTGGCGGAATCTTGGTCATAGCTAACTCACTTATCGCGGTAATACTAAGTGATGGGTTTACTCCTGGGTTTGCACTTATCATACTTCCATCGCAAACCAGCATATTTTGATACCCGAATACTTTGTTATCCTTATTAATAACACCTTGACTAGTATCCTTGCCCATGGGACATCCTCCCAAAATATGAGCCGTTGATGGAATTGCAAAAAGTGTTTCCAAATTTAAGGTGGTGGGTATGCCATTCGTGATATCCGCAAAGTGATTGGCAATCTCTGCCGCTTCTTTGATAAAGGGCGTTGGCTTGTTGCCTGTCGAAACTTTTGAATTCATCCGTCCTATAGCATTTAAAGAAAATTGCAAGGTGCTATCCAGGGTTTGCATAAATAATATGATTGGCGTTCTTTTGGCCCAATCCCGAACAAAAACCAACTTCAAATAAGCCAAAGGCCTTTTGATTATATTCAAACATAAATTTCCGAGCCTTGTAAAGATATTATTCCCTTGCGTCATAGGCCAGGTAAGTACGCGCCAAAAACCAGAACCATAGGAATATCGGCAGGGTTCTAGATGCGTATTTTCATCGGTATGCAAGATAGAGCCTATAGCCACTCCTTTGGTGTAATCCTTACCTTTCAAATCGATACTTGTTACCGGAATCAAGGCTTCATTATTTGTCCTAATCTCTGTCCCCAAGGCATCAGATAAATGAGGGAGAGAGCCCCATTGTTTTAGTTGAAGAAGTAATTTAACCGATCCCACTACACCGCCGGCAAAAATCACTCCCTTTGTTGTCACCTTCCTTTTCTTTTTGAAAAACGCCGTTGAATCTTTTATGTCTACCTCGTAACCCGCAGAGCCATCTTCACTTAGCGGCTTAACATTCACCACTTCTTGTTCTGCCCAAATTTCTGTCCCTAATTGTTGGGCTAAATGAAGATAGTTTTTATCCAAGGTATTTTTTGCATTGTGTCTACAACCCGTCATGCACGCCCCGCAATGGGTACAACCGGTTCGTGTAGGTCCTTTGCCATCGAAGTATGGATCAGGAACTTCTTTCCCCGGTTCTCCGAAGTAAACAGCTACATTGGTGGGCTGAAATTGGTCTTCCTTGCCCAGACGACGCGCAACTTCTTTCACTACCATATCACTGTCAAAAAGTTTGGGGTTAGGTGCTGCGCCCAACATGCGTAAAGCCGTCTGATAATGCGGTTTTAAATCTTCTTCCCAATTTGCCAATCCAGCCCATGAGCCGTTGTTAAAAAATGGTGATTTGGGAATAGGGAGTGTATTGGCATAAACCAAAGAACCTCCCCCGACACCTGCACCACTAATCACTGATATATGATTATAAATGGAGATCTTCATAATGCCAAAAAAACGCAATTTTGGAAACCAAAGCCACTTGGGTAAATTCCAATTTGTTTTGGGGAAATCTTTGTCTTTGAACCACTTTCCTCTTTCAACTACAAGTACTTTATACCCTTTTTCCGCAAGACGCAAAGCGCTCACACTTCCGCCAAAGCCCGAACCAATGATGAGATAATCGTAATCCAAATTCTTCATTAAAATTGAAGTTACGGACTTGGGAGATAAAAGAAAAATCAAAGTTTAAATCCTACACCATAAAGGCTAACACTTTCTTTCGTAATTTCATCTTTCGTATGAAAAAAGTTTTTGCGCTTTGCTGGACCATTTACGCGATGCTCACTTTCATTGTCTTGGGAAGTATCTTCTTTTTGGTTGAGTTGGTATTACTTTCTTTTGGTAAACTCACCTATCGAATGGCTCATCGTTGGCCAGCCTTCGTGACAAAGATTCTTCTTTTTTCATGGGGTATCCGCGTAAAACAGCATAATCAAGCGATGCTTAAAAATCTACCACAAAGTGTAATTATTTTGAATCATCGTTCCGATTTGGATGCCTTGATTGCAACAGCATACATGCCGGATATCTACAAATTTATCGGAAAACGAGAGTTAGTTAACTATCCATTTATTGGCATGCTGGTAGAACGGTTGTACATTACCGTAGATCGTTCAAGCAAAGAATCCCGGATACAGAGTATGCGAAATATGAAAAAACAGGGTAGCCGAGGTGCGCATATTGTAGTTTTTCCGGAAGGTTGGTCTAATTTTTCCGATGATTATTTATTGGAGTTTAGAAGGGGAGCTTTCAAAGTAGCGTTGGACCTCAACTTACCTGTAGTAGTTTGTACGTTGATCGGAACACATGAACGTTTCCCTAAGCCTAAAATTCAACTGACTCCAGGTGCTGTAGACATGTATTGGGAAACTATTATTAGCACCAAAGGATTGAATTATGAAGAGCACGTGGAAGAACTTAAAGCTCAATGTCGGACTATCTTTTTAAAGCGACTTCAGGCCGTGTACCCTGAAGGCTACCCTTATGATAGAAATCGGAGGGATTTTGAAAAATGGAAGTTGAAGCACCTAAAAAAAACAGAGTAAGTATTTGTGCTTACTCCTTTATTTTTTCTTTTTTGGCATTTTCTTTTTCGCTCAATAATTTTTTCTCGGCTTTCGCTTTCGCTTTAGCCGCTTTCTTATCCAACTTTTCCTGTTTTTTAAGTTCTTTCTTGCTCAGGGTTTCTTTTTCTTCTGCTTGCTCTGCTACTTGATCTTCACTTGGCTTATTAGAAGGCAATACATCCTCCACTTCCTTTTCAGGTGCAACAGGTTTTGTTGTGGATTGCTTGGTGTTTATTTGCTTTTTGAGAATGGCATTGGTTGAAAGAATCCAGTTGTCTGGACCACCAGCAACATACCCGGTTTTACCTAAGGCTTCGATTTTGAATTGATTTTCTGTATCGCTATAACTCAAATTAAAAACCCAAATTGTTGGGTAGCCTGAAACTTGAAATGCTTGAGCTAAGGAAGAATTTTGCACGCGTAATTCTTCAGACATGGTCTTTTTTCTAGGAAAGTCGAGTTCTAAAAGCACTACATTTTCCGCTGCCCAGGTTAAAAATTTATCCGTTTTGAAGACTTCATTTTTCAGACGGATACACCAACCGCACCAGTCACTACCCGTAAAATTTGCCAGAATTGGTTTGCCCGTAGTAAGTGATTCTGCATAAGCATCTTCAACGAAAAGGAACCACTCACCATTTTTACGAAGCTCGGGTTCCTCATTCTCCACCAGTTCAATTTTAGATACACGAGGCACTGAATTAGTAGCTGTAAGCTCCTGCTTACTCCAAATTAAAATGACTAAAATTCCTATATATTTAAACCACTGCATAAATCTCTATTTAATCGTTTCATGTAAACTATACCATTGGAGATAAGATAAAGGTTCTCTTTCTCACCACCCAAAAGCTTAGTTAATTTCTTTTAAGCGTTCAACTATCGCAAACACTGCTGGACAAATTTCGATATTTTTGGCCGTTAAATTTAAAATCTGCTGCATTTTGTTGCGATCGGTATGCGGATATTCGCGGCAAGCCTTAGGTCGCACCTCATAAATACCGCAATAATTATCCGCTGCGAGAAATGGGCAAGGCAATTGTTGCAAAACATAATCATTATCCTCATCAACAAACAAATACTCTTCTACAAACTGTCCTGGTTTCATCCGTAGGTGCTTGGCAATCCGCTCCACATCTTTGCTTGTAAACAAGGGACCCGTAGTTTTACAACAATTCGCACATTGCAAACAATCCGTGCAAGCGAATATTTCCTCATGGGCCTCAAGAAAGCTTGCATCTACATCGCCAGATTTTTTCCGTTTCAAGCTCTTCAAAAACTGTTTATTCTCCTTACGCTTTTGCTTTGCCTGCTCCTTAAATTGGTCCCAGTCACTTGGTATCACCATCGAATCTTTTTTCTGTTTTGTTTGTGTTCAGACTTGATACGTTTCACTTGAATTCGCTTTTCTTTAACAGATGAAGGTATTCGTGTTGGTTTGCGTTTTTTCTTCTTCGTAAGCGCATGTTCAATTAACTTTTTAAGCTTAGCCTGAGCATCCAGTTTATTCTTTACTTGTGATCTTGTTTTTTGAGATGACATACGAAGCACACCTGCTGAATCTGTATAGGAAGCAAGCTTAACCTGCAACATCTCTTTGATTTCTTCGGGAAACACTAGAGTGGCAGATAGATCCCAGTACAATTCGACTTTGGTTTCCACCTTGTTGACATGCTGACCACCAGCACCACCACTTCGAGCAGTTTTAAACTTACACTCCTTCAGTATGTCTTCAAAATTTATCATTTTACTCAGATAAGCTTTAATTTTATGCTTACAATACTGCCAAGTCACGGAGACTAGACAGGTCTTGTTAACAGTTTAAAATTAATGAAAATGTGGCAAAGTCTTAAAGTAGTTGAGTTGGCAAGTGTATTGGCGGGTCCGCTTGTTGGAAGTTTTTTTGCGGAGTTGGGCGCAGATGTGATCAAGGTTGAAAACAAACGAAGCCATGGAGATGTGACCCGCAATTGGAAATTAAAAG
>JGI26082J51739_10000806_pt1 | contig 19774 bp, 21 predicted proteins | sample SaaInl5LU_22_DNA_FD_51739 | JGI IMG/M metagenome (IMG submission 51739)
GCTAATGGCGCTTTGCCAAAAGCAGATTTAGAGCGTGTAATTAGCGAAGTTTTAAAAGTGGAGAAATAACCAGAAAACAAATTAACAGAAACCTGAAAGCAGTAAACTTTCAGGTTTTTTTTAGTTCTAAAAATAAATACCTAAGTTTNTTATGCATTAGAAAATTATGTATATATTTGAAACAATTATTTAGTGAAATATGTNAATTATGGGAAATCATAAATTATACAAAGGTTCTTTGCAAACCATTATTTTAAAATTGTTGGCCACTAACGATAAAATGTATGGTTATGAAATTACCCAAAAAGTGAAAAAATTAACCAAGGGTGAGCTAAAAATTACCGAAGGTGCTTTATACCCTGCTTTGCATAAATTAGAAGCAGATGGTTTATTAAATGTAGAAGTAGCTAAAGTTGGGAATAGATTACGTAAGTATTACAAACTAACTGAAAATGGCACAAAAGAAACCGCCAACAAGCTAGAAGAAATGCAAGAGTTTTTAAAAACGATGCAGCATTTGGTGAACCCCAAATTTAGTTTGGAGTAAAATTTATGGCTATGAAACTCACAGAAAGTCAAATAGAATCTTTATATCAATTTACAAGACAGCACTATGTAGAATATTATGATGTGCAAGTAGAACTTGTAGATCATTTAGCAAATGATATAGAACAAATCTGGGAGCAGCAGCCTGGTTTATCATTTAATGATGCTCGAGATAAATCATTCAAAAAATTTGGTGTTTTTGGCTTTATGAATGTTGTAGAAAGTAAAGAAGCTCAAATGGCAAAAAAGTATTTTAAGCTAGTTTTAAAATTTGCTAAAGAATGGCTGAGTTTGCCTAAAATTATTTTAACATTACTACTGCTGTTTGGTTTTTATCAACTACAAAAATTTACTTTTGGTTATGAAATTTATATTGGAGTATTTTTACTAGTTATTGTTGCTCAATTTTTTATGCTTTTTAACAATAGTCGTAAATTAAAGCAAAATCAAAAGCAAACACAGAAAAAATGGTTATTTGAACATGTTTTAAGCATTCAAGGTTATGGAAATACAGCAGTTATATTTATTTATTTTTTTCGAATTTCTAATGCTGAAGAATTTTTTGCAATGGGCGACTTTAAAAGAGTATATACAGCACTCTTAATTACAGGGTTTTTAATTATTTCTTATATTACTTTAGTTGTTATTCCTAAAAAAGCAAAAGAGTTGCTAATACAAAATTATCCAGAATACCAGATTACTTAATTTTATTTTTTGATGAAACTCACAGAAATTCAAATAACTAATTTATACCAATTTACAAGGCAGCACTTTGTCTATCATTATGATGTGCAAACAGAACTGGTAGATCATTTAGCTAATGATATAGAAGGTATTTGGGAAGAAAACCCTAAAATATCTTTTGAAGAAGCCAGAGATAAATCATTCAAAAAATTTGGCATTTTTGGTTTTATGGATGTTATAGAAGCCAAACAAAAACAGATGAACAAACGTTATTGGAAAATTCTACTGCGTTTTGTAAAAGAGTGGTTTACCTTACCAAAACTCATTACAACTTTACTCATCTTCTTAAGTGTTTTTTGTATTGTGCAAATTCCGTTTGCTGAAATTGCCATAGTAAGTGTTTTGTTAATATTAGCTGTTTTTGAAATGGTTGCAGCCTATAGAATCAGAAAAAAACACAAGGCTAAAGAAAAAACGGATGAGAAGATTTTTCTTTTAGAGGCCATGATTGGTACTACTAAAAATAGTTTTACAGGCTTTACATTTATCAATCTATTTAATTTTATGAACCTAACTAAATTCNATTTTTCTGGTCTAAATATGTATTGGTTANTATTAATAGCTGCAATAGTTACCCTTTTAATTATTTTCTTTTATGTTNCCAATTATGTATTACCACAAAAAGCAGAAGAATTGCTGCAAGAAACGTATCCTGAATATAAATTGGTAAAAAACGTGTAACAAAAACTGCNAATCAACTACTTATACTNAGACTAAATTACCAAAACTTATGATTTCACATTTTTTAAAATTAGAGTGGAAACAATTTTTTAGATCCTCTCATTGGCAAAAAGGAGTTGCTGTAAAGATATTAATGGCCTTTTTTGCCTTATATTTTATAGTCGCTTTTTTGGCATTAGGTATAGGGGGTTATTTTATTTTAAAGAAAATGTTTCCAGAGTCAGACCCGTTAGAGTTGGTAAACAGTTATTTAGTATATGCAATTCTTGCAGATTTAATCATCAGGTATTTAATGCAAAAATTACCAGTAATGAATATAAAACCATTACTGATTTTGCCTATAAAAAAAAGTAAACTAGTCCATTATGTATTAGCAAAATCATCTTTTTCTGCCTTCAATATTTTTGGATTATTTTTTTACATTCCGTTTGCTGTTGTTTTAATAAATAAAGGATATAATACCACAGGAGTTTTAGGTTGGTTATTTCTAATAATTACTTTAATACAATCTGCTAATTTTCTTAATTTTTTAATCAATAAAAACACCAAAGCCTTCACTGTAATCTCGGTGATTCTTTTAAGTTTAATTGCAGCTCAGACGTTTAATATTTATAATGTAACAGCATTTGGGGGTCAACTATTTAATGCCATATATTCAGCGCCAACTTACGCCATTTTTGGGCTTCTAATTTTGGTGTTATTGTACAATTTAACCTACAAACAATTACTAAATCAAGTATATTTAGATCAAGCTGTATCGCAAAAAGTAATTGAGGCAAAATCTGCAGATTTATCTTTTGTAGACAAGCTGGGCGATGTTGCTCCTTTTATAAAAAACGATATGCGTTTAATTTGGAGAAATAAAAGAACAAAAACAGTATTTCTAATGTCTTTCCTCTTTTTGTTTTATGGGTTAATCTTTTTTACACAAGAAACCTATAAAAACATGCCACCAATGTTAATGTTTGCCTCTTTGTTTGTAACGGGTGGTTTTGCTTTAAATTACGGCCAATTTATTCCTGCCTGGGACAGTGCTCATTTTAAAATGCTGATGAGTCAAGGATTTAAGTACCGAAAATTTTTAGAGTCTAAATGGATTTTAATGGTTGTAATGACTACATTATTATACCTTCTTAGTTTTCCTTATTTATATTTTGGTATAGATATTTTTTTAATGATAACTGCAGGAGCTATTTTTAATGTAGGGTTCAATTCACTTTTCTTATTGTATGCAGGTTCTTTTAATCGAAAAAGAATTGATTTAAATAAAAGTGGTTTTGGAAACACACAAGGAACAAGTGCAACACAATTTATTATAATTATTCCTTTAATGCTCTTTCCGATGTTGGTCTTTTGGATTTTTAACAAATTTGTTGGAGGAGTTTCCGGTTTCATTGCTGTAGCTTCAATAGGAGTTTTAGGGCTAGTTTTAAAAAGTTATTTAATGAAGTTTATAGAAAAGAAATATATAAAAGACAAGTACATTATGATTAACGCTTTTGGAAAAGAAGCATAATTCTAAACAAACGACTACAGATGATTACAATAGATACAATTTCAAAAAAATACGGAACAACAGAAGTCTTAAATGTACCTTCCATAGAAATCCCTACAGGGCAAAGTTTTGGTTTAGTGGGTAATAACGGTGCAGGTAAAACAACCTTATTTAATATTTTGTTAGATCTAATAAGACCTACAACCGGAGCAATTATAAACCATGATATTCAGGTGAATAGTAGTGAAGATTGGAAACAGTTTACAGGTTCTTTTATAGATGAATCTTTCTTAATTGGCTATCTAACTGCAGAAGAATACTTTGATTTTATTGCCGATTTAAGAGGCATGGAAAAAACAGAGGTTACCACTTTTTTAGCAAAGTTCGATGAATTTTTTAACGATGAAATTATTGGTAAGAAAAAGTATTTAAGAGACCTAAGTAAAGGGAATCAGAAAAAAGCAGGAATTGTAGCTGCAATGATGGGCAATCCCCAAGTAGTGATTTTAGATGAACCTTTTGCAAACTTAGACCCTACTACACAAATACGGTTAAAGAAAATTATTAAAGAATTGACAGAAAATAGAGAAGTTACCGTTCTTATATCTAGTCATGATTTAACACATGTTACCGAAGTTTGCGAACGTATTGTGGTCTTAGATAAAGGAAATGTTGTAAAAGATATAATTACATCTAAAGAAACCCTTCAAGAATTAGAAAGCTATTTTGCAGTATAAAATTATAATCTTTAATTTATTAGTATTTTTACGTGCAGTATTTATACTATTTTCGCTAAAACTTAGTTGTAAATAAAACAAATAAATTTGTAAAGAATTAATAGATTAACTGATTTTGAAAATTAGAATTAGCGTTTTTTTCTTGTGGGCGTGTTTTACAATGATTTCTTGTAGCACAAAAAAAGATACTATTATTAGTAGAAATTATCATGCCCTTACCTCTCAATATAACATTCTTTTTAATGGGTATACCGCTTTTGAAAAAGGGGTGCAAGAAATTGACAATAGTTATAAAGACGATTGGTTTTTACAAATCCCGATAGAACCTATTGCTTTTGAAGAAGATAAAATAGTAGCACCTACATTTAAAAACAATCCTGGCAGTGGATTTTCTGCTTCAGATTCAGAAAAAAAACCCACCACAACTTTTGAGAGAGCAGAAGAAAAAGCAGTAAAAGCCATACAAAGGCATGGTATGAATATTGAAGGGATGGAAAGGAATAAGCAAATAGACAATGCTTATTTACTTTTAGGAAAATCTCGCTACTATCAACAACGCTTTATTCCTGCTGTAGAAGCCTTTAATTATGTAATTGCCAACTACCCTAATGCAGATTTAATTGCTGAAACAAAAATATGGAGGGCCAAAACAAATATTAGATTAGACAATGAAGAGACTGCAATAGAGTCTATGAAGCTTTTGTTAGTTGTAAAAGATACTTTAGAAGCAGAGTTTCCTAATAAAATTAAAGAGCAAGGGCATACAGCTTTAGCCATGGCTTACCTAAAGAGTGATAGTGTACAAAAAGCTAAAAAACACCTTTTATTGGCAACAAGAACTTTAGAAAATAAAGCACAAGCGGCCAGAAACCTATTTGTTCTAGGACAATTATACAGTTCAGAAAACAAAAAAGATTCTGCAACATTCGCCTTCAAAAAATTAGCCAACTTTAAAAAAGCGCCATATAAATATAAGATACATGCACAGATTGCATTAGCAAAAAACACAACAAACGATTCTGTAGCAACCCTCGTTGAAAAAAAATTACAACACCTCATTAAAGATAAATTAAATGCACCTTATCTAGATCAGCTTCATTACCAGTTAGGGGTTCTTCATGAGCAAAAAGATAGTATTCAGATGGCAAAACAGCATTATTATCAATCTTTAAGAGCTAAAAACGCTGGGGCTAAGCAAAAAACATTTACCTATGAAAATTTAGGAAATTTAGCATTTAAAGCTTCAGAATACCAAAATGCTAGTGCTTATTATGATAGCGTATTACAGTTTTCTAAAGACACGCTTCATTTAAGAATTAGAAGAATAAAGCGGAAGTATAAAAACTTAGCTTCCTTAATTCAATTCGAAAACACTCTGACCGCCAATGATAGTATTTTAAAAATAGTAAACCTCTCTAAAGAGGCGCAAACCAAGTTTTTTCAAAACTATATCGAAAAAATAAAAAAAGAAGACGAACAAGCTGCTCAACTTCGTTTGAATCAAATGGCATTTGGGAACACTACAACTTCTCTAGCCTCTGCAAAAAAAGGAGAATGGTATTTTTACAATAACCAATCGTTAAGTTTTGGAAAAACAGAATTTTTAAAAATTTGGGGAACTAGAAAGTTAGNAGACAATTGGAGGTGGTCTAAAAGTGCAATAAACAGTACTAAAGCTACAGATAGTGCTGTTGCAAAAAAAGTAAATAGTANATATGATTTAGAAACATATTTAAGTAAAATTCCAACAGATAAAAAAGTTATAGACAGTTTAGCCATTTCTAGAAATGAAGCTTTGTATGAGTTGGGTTTAATTTATAAAGAACAGTTTAAAAACCCATCGCTAGCAAAGCAAAGATTAGAAAGGCTTAAAGAGATTAATACAGACGAAGCACTTATTTTACCCATAAATTGGCACTTGTATCAACTTTATCAAAGTTTGGGCAATACTTCTAAAGCAGCAGTGTGTAAAAACGTAATACTAACACAATACGCAGATACTAAATTTGCACAAATCATTGTAGCGCCAGATACGGTCTTTGAAGATAAGATAAAAGTAACGGAAGTAGAACAAAAATACAAGATGCTTTATTACATGTATAAAGAAGATCTATTCAAAGACGTTATTGCACAAATAGATACTTTTTTACCTACTATTTCTAATGCTGTGTTATTGCCAAAGTTCGAACTTTTAAAAGCATTTGCGATTGGAAAGTATCGTGATAAAAATAATTACATAGAGGCTTTAGATTATGTTTTTATCAATTATTCTGGAACAGAAGAAGCAGATAAAGCAAAGGCAATTTTAGAACAATTAAAAAAATAGTTAGTATGTTGCGAAAAGAAACGCATAAAAACACCAATTCAGAACTCATGGAACGAAACCTAATTGCAAAAAACACCAAAATTATAGGAGAAATTTTATCGAAAGGAGATTTTAGAATCGATGGCGAACTAGAAGGAAATTTAAAAACAGATGGACGCGTCATTATCGGCGCTTCAGGAAATGTAAAAGTTGTTTCTGCAACAAATGCAGATGTAGAAGGAAGGTTTTCAGGAGATTTAAAAGTGGATGAAACACTGTCACTTAAAGCAACAGCAGATATTTCTGGAGATGTAATTGTTGGTAGATTATCTGTAGAGCCAGGGGCAACATTTAATGCTTCGTGTAGTATGAAATCTTCGGTTAAAGAAATAAAATTATCGAATGACAAAAAACAACTTTCAAAAACAACCGCATAAAAAAGCGAAAAAGCCATTGCATAAAGCGTTGCAATTATCTGGAGCAGGCTTACAGATGGGAGCTACTATTTATTTAGGTTATTTACTTGGAAAGTGGTTAGATGCTAAATTCCAAACTACTTACTTGGAACAATCCATAACATTATTGGCGATTTTTTTAGCCATGTATTCGTTGATTAAACAAGCTCAGAAAATAAATGATTAAAAACATATTTCTTTATACTCTAGTTTTTTTTTCGCTTTATTTTTTTAGTCATTTTTTGCATCAAAGTTTTATAGAAAAACAAAAAATAATACTGCCTTTTTCATTACAAAAGGTATATCTCTTTCACACTGGTTTTTCTCTTCTAGTTTGTATGAATTTGTTACTATTCTCAAATGTTAATAAGATTATAGATCAGCTTGGATTTATATATCTAGGAACAATACTTTTAAAATTAGTATTATTTTCCTTACTCTTTTATAGCTCAACAATCATCAATGATAGTTTGACATTTTCTGCAAAAATATCGCTTCTAATACCTTTAATCATATTTTTATTAACAGAAGCTTTTTTTGTTAGCAAGATCTTAAAGCGAAAAGAATAAAAAAAAATATCTTAAAACCGTTTGTAGTTTTGAATTATTACGTATTTTTGCGCCGAATTTAGAAAGCGTATTTTTACCATGAAGGTTGCACAAAAATCAATCAAATTTTTTACAATAGCATTAATAGCTCTTTTTTCAGCTACAATTTTTGCTTCTGGTTCAGACAAAAAACACGACAATCAAAATGATGGTGGACGTGTAAATACTAAAGAGGAAGTAGAAGCCTATATCTTGCACCATATTAAAGATTCTCACGATTTTTCATTATACTCTTATACTGGAGATGATGGTGAAAGACATCATTTAGGTTTTCCTTTACCAATTATTTTATGGACAAGTGAAGGTTTGGTAACGTTTATGTCTTCAGAATTTCATCATAATGATGATGGCCATGTAATTGTAGAAAAGAAGGGTTTAAAATTCGCGAAAGTTCACAGTAAAATATTAGAATTAGATAAAGGTGCAGCAACAGTTTCTTTTGATGAAACGCATCATGCAACAAATGCACACAAAGTATTAGATTTTTCTATCACAAAAAGTGTAGTAGGAATTCTATTAATTGGATTTTTATTATTGTTTTGGTTTTCTAGATTGGCGAATCAATACAAAACCAAAAAGATACCAACAGGTTTTGCAAGAGTATTAGAGCCTCTAGTAATTTACGTTAGAGATGAAATCGCTAAACCAAATATTGGGGATAAACATTATAGAAGATTTACAGGATATTTATTAACTGTATTTTTCTTTATATGGGTTCTAAATTTAGCGGGTTTAACCCCTTTAGGTTTTAATGTAACTGGGCAATTGGCAGTTACAGCTTGTTTGGCAATTTTTACTTTAGTAATTTATTCAGTAAGTGGTACAAAAGGATATTGGATGCATATGATTTGGATGCCAGGAGTTCCTGTTTTAATTCGCCCAGTGTTAGCAATTATAGAATTGGCTGGTGCTTTATTAATCAAACCATTTTCATTATTAGTTCGTTTGTTTGCGAACATTTCAGCAGGTCATATTGTGGTAATGAGTTTAATTGCAATTATGTTTACACTTAAAGAATCCCTAGGGGTTGTTGGTGCAACAGGATTGTCTTTAGTATTATCATTTTTTATAACATTAATTGAGGTTTTAGTTGCTTTTTTACAAGCGTATATCTTTACAATGCTTTCAGCATTATTTATTGGTATGGCAGTCGAAGATCATGCTGAGGCTCATTAATAAAGTTTGTTTAATTTAATATAAATACATTTATTATGTACAATTTAATTGGAGCAGGATTAATCGTAATCGGAGCAGGAATTGGTTTAGGTCAAATTGGTGGAAAAGCAATGGANGGTATTGCTCGTCAGCCAGAAGCAACNGGAAAGATCCAAACAGCAATGATTATTATCGCTGCATTATTAGAAGGTTTAGCATTTGGAGCATTATTCTTAGGAAAATAATCCAAACAAAAACAGAAAGCACAATTCTGTAACGGTTGGTTACAGAATGTGTTTTTAATTAAACAAAAAGAAAAAAACATATAATTAGTTTATAAAATGGAACCTTTATTAAACGATTTTTCACCAGGGTTATTTGCAGTCTCTACAATTTTATTGTTAGCTTTAATTGGTTTAATGGTAAAGTTTGCTTGGAAACCTATTTTAAATTCTTTAGAAGAAAGAGAATCAGGTATAGAAGAAGCTTTAGCTGCTGCTGAAAATGCACGTAAAGAAATGCAAAACTTAACTGCTGATAATGAAAGATTAGCAAAAGAAGCTAGAGCTGAAAGAGAAGCAATGATGAAAGAAGCTAGAGCAATTAGTGATAAAATGATTGCTGATGCAAAAGAAGATGCAAAAGAAGTAACTACTAAGTTAATAGAAACTGCACAGGCTTCAATTCAGCAAGAAAAACAAGCAGCTTTAGCTGAGTTAAAGAAAAACGTGGCAGAACTATCTATTGGTATAGCAGAGTCTGTAATTAAAAAAGAATTGTCTTCTAAAAAAGATCAATTAGATTTAGTAGAAGGAATCTTAAAAGACGTAACTTTAAACTAATTGTATGAAAAACGCAAGAGCAGCATTACGTTACGCGAAAGCGATTTTAAATCTTGCTAAAGATTCTAATGATGAATCTGCCGTGCATGAAGATATGCAGTTGATTGCNGCTACTATTGCAGATAGTAAAGANNTTTCTATTGTTTTAGAAAGTCCAGTNATTAAGGCTGCAGACAAGATGAATGTTTTAAAAGCTACATTTTCTAGNAAAATAAACAACATCACTTTAGGTCTTTTTAATCTTTTACAAGAAAATAAAAGGATTGAAATGTTAGAAGCTATTGCTAAGCAATACACTATCATTTACGATTTTGATAAAAATANACAAGTTGCCAAAGTTACAACAGCTGTGCCAATTTCTCCAGAAATTGAAGCACAAGTATTGGCTAAAATCGTAGCTTTAACAGGCGAAAAAGCAAACTTAGAAAACGAGATAAATCCTTCTATTCTAGGTGGTTTTATTTTAAGAGTTGGAGATGTGCAGTATGATGCAAGTATCTCTAATCATTTAAGTGAATTGAAAAAGGAATTTGACAACAGTCATTACATTCCAAAAATTTAATAATACATCAAATTAGAAAAGATGGCAAGTATTAAACCAGCTGAAGTATCAGCAATTTTAAAAGAACAACTTACAAATTTTGAAGCTCAAGCTTCATTAAGTGAGGTAGGAACTGTATTACAAGTGGGTGATGGTATTGCTCGTGTTTACGGATTGTCTAACGTACAATATGGTGAGCTAGTAGAATTTGATAACGGCTTAGAGGGTATTGTATTAAACTTAGAAGAAGATAATGCAGGTGTTGTATTATTAGGTGCTTCAACTTCTGTAAGAGAAGGTTCTACAGTTAAAAGAACTGAAAGAATTGCTTCTTTAAGAGCAGGTGAAGGTATTGTTGGTAGAGTTGTAGATACTTTAGGTAGCCCAATTGATGGGAAAGGACCTATTGAAGGAACTACCTACGAAATGCCATTAGAAAGAAGAGCACCAGGTGTAATCTATAGAGAGCCAGTAACAGAACCATTACAAACGGGTATTAAATCTATTGATGCAATGATTCCTGTNGGNAGAGGTCAGCGTGAGTTGATTATTGGAGATAGACAAACAGGGAAATCTACAGTTGCTTTAGACACCATCTTAAATCAAAAAGAATTTTACGATGCTGGTAATCCAGTATACTGTATATATGTAGCTATTGGTCAAAAAGCTTCTACAGTTGCAGCCATTGCAAATATGTTAGAAGAAAGAGGTGCATTAGCGTATACAACAATAGTTGCAGCAAATGCATCAGACCCTGCAGCAATGCAAGTGTATGCACCATTTGCAGGAGCAGCAATTGGAGAATATTTTAGAGATACAGGTAGACCTGCATTAATCATTTACGATGATTTATCAAAACAAGCAGTTGCTTACCGTGAAATTTCTTTATTATTAAGAAGACCTCCAGGACGTGAGGCATACCCAGGAGATGTGTTTTACTTACACTCAAGATTATTAGAAAGAGCTGCAAAAGTTATTAATGATAACGTAATTGCTAGTGAAATGAACGATTTACCAGATTCTTTAAAAGAAATTGTAAAAGGTGGTGGTTCTTTAACAGCATTGCCAATTATTGAAACGCAAGCAGGTGATGTATCAGCATATATTCCAACAAACGTAATTTCGATTACAGATGGTCAAATATTCTTAGATGGAGATTTATTTAACTCTGGGGTAAGACCAGCAATTAACGTAGGTATTTCTGTATCACGTGTTGGAGGTAATGCACAGATTAAATCTATGAAAAAAGTATCAGGTACTTTAAAATTAGATCAAGCTCAGTTTAGAGAATTAGAAGCATTTGCAAAGTTTGGTTCAGACTTAGATGCTGCTACAATGAGTGTAATTTCTAAAGGTCAAAGAAATGTTGAGATTTTAAAACAAGCACAAAATGATCCTTTTACAGTAGAAGATCAAATTGCAATTATCTATGCAGGTTCTAAAAACTTACTAAAAGATGTTCCTGTAGACCAAGTTAAGAGATTCGAAAAAGATTATATTGATTATTTAAATGCTAAACATAGAGATACTTTAGACGTATTAAAATCTGGTAAATTAACACCAGAAGTTACTGCAACTTTAGAAAAAGCAGCAGCTGAAATCTCTAAGCATTTTGCATAAATATATTTCGTTAAGAGGTTTTGAATCTTGATTTAAAACCTCTTAACGTTCAAGTAATAAGTTAACCATGGCGAATTTAAAAGAAATACGTAATAGAATAACCTCTATTAAATCGACAATGCAGATTACATCTGCCATGAAAATGGTCTCTGCTGCAAAGTTGAAGAAAGCGCAAGATGCAATTGTTGCCATGCGCCCTTATTCATCTAAATTAACAGAATTGTTGCAAAATTTAAGTGCAACGTTAGATGGTGATACTGGTGGAGCATATTCAACTCAAAGAGAGGTTTCTAAGGTATTATTAGTAGTTGTAACTTCTAACAGAGGGTTGTGTGGTGGATTTAATTCATCAATTACCAAAACGGTTACTAAAACTATTGCTGAAAACTATTCTGATAAAGACGTTTCTGTATTTGCTATTGGTAAAAAAGGAGAAGATGTTTTGTCTAAAACATCAAGCGTTATTTCTTCTAGAAATGATATTTTTGACGATTTAACTTTTGATAATGTTGCAGTTATTGCAGAAAAGTTAATGGACTTCTACACAGAAGGAACGTACGATAAAATTGAATTGGTGTACAACCAATTTAAGAATGCGGCTACACAATTGCCACAAGTAGAGCAATTTTTACCAATTAAACCTATAGAAGGTGGAGATGCAGCTGCAGTAAACTCTGACTATATTTTTGAGCCATCTAAAGAAGCTATTGTAGAAGCTTTAATTCCTAAGTCATTAAAAACACAATTGTACAAAGCAATTAGAGACAGTTTTGCTTCTGAACACGGAGCAAGAATGACAGCGATGCATAAAGCTACAGATAATGCGAAAGATTTACGTGACGAATTATTGTTAACTTACAATAAAGCACGTCAAGCAGCAATTACTAACGAAATCTTAGAAATTGTTGGTGGTGCAGAGGCACTTAATAATTAGACGGAGTCAAATTATTATACTGCTGCAGAGGCACTTAATAATTAGACGGAGTCAAATTATTATACTGTTGCAGAGGCACTCAATAATTAGACGGAGTCAAATTATTATACTGGTGCAGAGGCACTTAATAATTAGACGGAGTTAATTATAAAATGATATTGAAATGCGAACTCATGGAGTTCGCATTTTTTTATGAATAAAAACTATTGGAAACCAACTCTTTACTTATAATTAAAAGGGCTTTAATTTTTTTGGCACGTAATTTGAATATTAACTACTCAACCCATTAAATAAAGGCTTATGAAATCTATAATAGTACTTTTTACAACCCTAGTGACTTGTTTTTTAATGAGTTCTTGTACTGTAATCTATACCGATGATTTTGTGAATTACCCTCCTACTGTAGAAGAAATCGTTTCTAGTTATGATGTTTGGTATGTAGATTATCATAATACAGTTGGTACAGGAGATATTCCTTATGTATCAAGAGCATTTACATTGTCTTTTAGAAATGGAATTTTGTATGCAAATAACAATATCGTAGATGTAGGAAGAACAGGTAATGGTTTAGGTATAGATGTAGGGATGTATAACTCTTTTAATGGTTTATTAGAGGTGAATCATGACATTGATGGCTTTAATGATTTTGAGATTACAGTGGTGTCAGATAATGAAATTGAGTTGTATAATTTTAGACAGAATGTAAGTTATCTTTTAATTGGATATGATGTGCATCACTTTGATTATGATAAATTATTTTACGATAATATAGAGTATTTCTTACAAGAATACCTAGCATGGGAAAAAACAAGTACAAATGGAGGTAACCCAACGCTTTTTGACAATGAAAATTATTTAGAATTTACTCCAAATAATTTAACAACTTTTAGGAGCTCTAAAGATGAGTTTGGCACACAACTTGCTAATATTAATTGGAACTACATAGGGCAATATGAGGTTTTTGATGTAGTAGGGCACCAAGATCTTAAAGTATTAACCCTTTATTATGATGGGGGTGTTGTAGAAGAATTTGAACTGCATATCGTTAATGATAATCGAATACGTCTATTTCATTATAATTCTGCAACTACATACGATTTTAGAGGAAGAGGTTTCATACAATATAAGAAAGAGCATAAAGACACACTAAATACCAAAGAGGTTGTTAGAAATAGCAATAGAAAAAGAGCTATTGTTAAAAGAGAAAAAATACAAAGAAGAATTTCATAATAAAGTTTGGTTAGTTGATTTTTGATTGGCTGTCATCAGACAGCCACTTAAAAGAGGAGTCACCCTGAGATGGGTGACTTTTTCTTTGTTGATAATTGATGAAAATTTTACCTTTTAAAAAACAGAGCTAAGCTGTAGTTTCCGTATTTTTAAACAACTAAATTTTATACATGAAAACAGCTTTTATTACAGGTGCAACTTCAGGAATTGGTGAGGCAACAGCACATCTTTTTGCAAAAAATAAAATGCGATTAGTTCTTTGTGGTCGTAGAAAAGAAAAGTTAGAAGAATTACAAACGATACTAAGCAAACAAACAGAAGTACTTACTTTGCAGTTTGATGTTTCAAAAAAAACAGAAGTACATGATGCTATTGCAACATTACCTCAAAACTTTAAAAATATTGATATTTTAATCAATAATGCAGGGAATGCTCACGGTTTAGCAACGATTCAAGATGGTAGTATAGACGATTGGGATGCAATGTTAGACATTAATGTAAAAGGGTTATTGTACGTAACGAAAGCCATTTTACCCACTATGATTGCCAATAACAATGGTTTTATTGTCAATATTGGCTCTACAGCTGGTAAAGATGTGTATAAAAACGGAAATGTATACTGCGCTTCAAAGTTTGCTGTAAACGCCTTAAATAAATCGATGCGGTTAGATTTAAACGATTATAATATAAGAGTCTCCGCAATTCATCCTGGTTTGGTAGAAACAGCATTTTCTGAAGTTCGTTTTAAAGGAGATACAGCACGTGCAAAAAAAGTATACACAGGGTATAAAGCATTACAAGCAGAAGATATTGCAGATATTATCAACTTTGTAGTTACAAGACCCTATCATGTGAATATAGAAGATCTTGTTGTATATCCCACAGCACAAGCAAGTGCAACAATGATTAATAAAAATTAGCATGAAACCAACATCAAAAATTATTATCGGCTGCATGTCTTGGGGTAAATGGGGCAAGCAATTTTCTACTAAAGAAGCAACTGCCATGATTGAATTTTGTGTTGCAAATGGAAATACTTTTTTTGATCATGCAGATTTATACGGAGATTATACTACAGAGGCTGAGTTTGGATGCGCTTTACATAAAAGCCTTATACCTAGAGAAACGATTCAGCTTATCACAAAATGTGGTATTCAAAATCCCGGAGAAACAAGAAACAACTCTGTAAAACATTACAATTATACCAAAGAGTATATTATTTGGAGTGCAGAACAATCCTTAAAAAATTTAAAAACTGGGTATATAGATACTTTTTTATTGCATAGACCAAGTCCTTTAATGGACCCTATAGAAATTGCAGAAGCCATAACGATCTTAAAAAATCAAGGGAAAATCATCAATTTTGGAGTATCGAATTTTACTCCTTCTCAGGTAAATTTAATTTCAGACCATGTTGTTGTAGATGTAAATCAGATTGAATTTTCACTAACTAAAAATACTGCTATGACTAATGGTAGTTTAGATCAAATGCTTCAAAAAGGGATACAGCCTATGAGTTGGAGCCCTTTAGGAAGTGTTTTTAAAGAAGAAACCAATCAAACAAAAAGGATAAAAAAATGGTTAAAAAGATTTTGTGAAAAATACAATTGTTCAAAAGACACTTTAGTATTAGCATGGATTCTTAAACACCCTGCTAAAATAGCACCAGTAATTGGCACTACAACTAAAGAACGTATTTTAAATGCCAATAAAGCACAAGAAATTAATTTAGAACTAGAAGATTGGTTTGTATTGTTAGAAGCAAGTAATGGACAAGAAGTAGCTTAAAAATGATTAATAAACGCTTATTAGTAAAACATCTTCTCTCACATAATGATGAGAATAGTTTTTATGATAAGAAGCTAAAATTATCACTAGGCTTTAAAGAAGGGAAAGCTAAATTTTTAAAGCATATTTGCGCCTTGTCTAATACAAATCCAGAAAACAACTCTTATATTGTAATTGGCGTAGAAGATGAAGAAAATAAAATTATAGGGGTAGATTTTTTTGATGATAGTAAAATTCAAAATTTGGTAAATGCATACTTGAAAAATCCACCAAAAATTGAGTATGAAAATGTACCTTTTCCAAGTTTACCAAGATATAAAGTAGTAGGGTTGGTTACCATTTACCCAAATAAAAAAGTAACATCACTTTTAAAGAATGCTTGGAAATACAAAAAGGACACAATTTTTTATAGAAGAGGGAGTAATTCTATCCCTTTTTTAGGCACTAATTTTGACCTTAGAAACACCAATAAACCTATTGTAGATTCCATAGTAAAAAATGCAAGAAATAATATAGAACTCACCTTAAATGGGGTGTTCGATTTTATGAACAATCATAAAAAAAGATACAATCCACAATTTAAAGTATTTAATGAACAATTTGTATTGTGTTGGGCAGGAGAGCAAAAGAAAATCAATTCAGAAACGTTTTACTCTAGAGTAGATATAGAGTTGATTAATGAACAAGTACGTTTGTTTTTTTCTGTTTTAGACGATGTTCAAATTTCTTACAATCAAAAATCATTTATTATCACAGAATATATTTTATTAGGTTTAGATAAAACAGAAACATATTATCCTTTAGAGAAAACTATAATTCATTTTAAAGATAATGGGAAACATCATATTATTAAGGAGTTTTTATTTGAACCGCCTAAATATGATGAAAAGATTACAACCCATATTTACACAAATAGCGCAAAAATAGTTGGTAAAATTGCCAATAATATTCCTTTATCGGTAACAGAACACGAAGATGTATATCGATTGCCAACCAACTATCTACTTTGTTATTTAAATGGCTATTTAAACGCTCCAGAATTGCTAAGCAAAGCAAAATATTACATCAAAAATTTACAAGATAAAACTACTTATGTAAAGTATAAAGAGGCCATGAGAGTAATTCGAAAAGTAAAGTACAACTAGAACGATTCAATAAGGGCTTATTTATAAAACCAACACTAAATTATAGTGTTGGTTCTATTGTGTTGGGAGACATGATGTTATAAATCAAATTTAATTCCTTGTGCTAAAGGCAATTCATCAGAATAATTAATAGTGTTTGTTTGTCTTCTCATGTATACTTTCCATGCATCAGAGCCAGATTCACGTCCACCACCTGTTTCTTTTTCACCACCAAATGCACCTCCAATTTCTGCTCCAGAAGTACCAATATTTACATTGGCAATTCCACAGTCAGAACCAGCATAGGACAAAAACTTCTCTGCTTCTTTCATTTCATTGGTCATAATTGCAGAAGATAGTCCTTGCGCTACTCCATTCTGTTTGGCAATGGCATTTTCTACATCTCCAGAATAGTTCATTAGGTATAAAATAGGAGCAAACGTTTCGTGTTGTACAATCTCAAAATTATTTTCTGCTTCTATAATAGCAGGTTTTACATAGCATCCAGATTCATACCCTTTTCCTTCTAAAACACCACCTTCCACAAGTACTTTTCCGCCTTCAGCTTTGGCTTTTTCTATTGCAGCCAAATAGGTATTTACAGCGTCTTTATCAATTAAAGGCCCAACATGATTGTTTTCATCCAAAGGGTTCCCAATCTTAATTTGCTGGTAAGCACCAACAATAGCCTCTTTTACTTTATCATAAACAGCTTCATGAATAATTAGCCTTCTAGTAGAGGTACATCTTTGCCCACACGTACCAACAGCACCAAATACAGCACCAGGAACAACCACTTTTAAGTCTGCAGTTGGAGTAATAATAATGGCGTTATTACCCCCTAATTCTAGTAAAGATTTTCCAAAACGTCGTGCCACAGTTGCACCCACAATTCTACCCATTCTTGTAGATCCTGTAGCTGAAATTAAAGGAATTCTACTATCTGAAGTCATCATTTCACCCACTTTATAATCTCCTGAAATTATTGATGAAATTCCTTCTGGTAGGTCATTTTCTTTTAAAATAGTTGCGATTATATTCTGACAAGCTATAGCACATAAAGGTGCTTTTTCAGAGGCTTTCCATACACAAACATCACCACAAACCCAAGCCAATGCAGTATTCCATGCCCAAACAGCAACAGGAAAATTAAACGCAGAAATAATACCAACAACCCCTAAAGGGTGCCACTGTTCTCTCATTACATGACCTGGTCTTTCAGAGGGTATAGTTTGCCCATTTAATTGACGTGATAAACCTACTGCAAAATCACAGATATCGATCATTTCTTGCACTTCTCCATAACCTTCTTGCAAAGACTTTCCCATTTCGTAAGAAACTAATTTGCCTAATGGTTCTTTTAAATCTCTTAATTTATTTCCAAATTGACGTACAATTTCTCCTCTTTGTGGAGCTGGTTTATCTCTCCATGACAAAAAAGCATTTGAAGCAGTTGTAATTACTTTTTCGTAATCTTCCTTGGATGTTGTTTTTACCTTTCCAATTAATTCTCCATTTACAGGAGAGTATGATGAAATAANGGCCCCATTTGAAAAATTAGTTGAACCCGTAGACGTTCCGTCATTTATATCTTTTAATTCCAATTGTTGCAATACTTCTGTAATTCCAAAATGTGTCATTTTGTAGTCTTATTTTAGTTGTTTAACTTCGAAGAACGAATTTACAAATAAAAACATAGATATAAAAAATTAACAAAAACAATATAATTTGTTTAAAATATAACAAAAATAATGAAAAAATCACTTTTTTTACTCGTATTTACAGCCTGTATGCTGTCTTGCAATGCTACTATTTCAGACAGTGTTGCACAAAAATCTACCACTACGCAAATGAATAATTTTGCAATAATAATCCACGGAGGTGCAGGTACAATTTTAAAGAAAAATATGTCCGATGAAAAAGAAGCCGCCTACAAAGCAAAATTAGAAGAAGCTATTAAAGTTGGCCATACAATTCTCAAAAATGGAGGAACAAGCCAGGAAGCTGTAATAAACACCATTCAAGTAATGGAAGAATCGCCTTTATTTAATGCAGGGAAAGGAGCTGTTTTTACAAACGCTGGTACTAATGAATTGGATGCTTCTTTTATGGATGGTAGAACACTAAATGCAGGTGCTGTAGCTGGTGTCACAGATGTAAAAAGCCCTATAGAATTAGCTGTAAAAGTAATGACAGATTCAGATCATGTAATGCTTTCTGGTGCTGGAGCTAGTGCTTTTGCTAAAGAAAAAGGATTGGAAATTGTGGATCCAAGTTATTTTTACACTGCAAGAAGATTCAAATCTTTAGAAAGAATTAAGGCAAGAGAACAAGCTGCATTAGAGGATAATGATAAGACCGCAGTTTTTTATGATGCGGATATTAAAAATGCAAAATTTGGTACTGTTGGTTGTGTTGCGTTAGACAAAAATGGGAATATTGCTGCAGGGACGTCTACTGGAGGAATGACCAACAAAAGATGGGGTAGAATTGGCGATGCTCCAATTATAGGCTCTGGTACTTATGCAAATAACGCAACTTGTGGCGTCTCTTCTACAGGTTGGGGTGAATATTTTATTCGAAGTCAAGTTGCTTATGACATTTCCGCACAAATGGAATACCAAGAAAAAACCTTAAAACAAGCCACACAAGATGTTATTCAGCATAAATTAACCAAACTTGGAGGTACAGGAGGCGTTGTTGCCCTAGATAAAAATGGAAATATGTCTTTTGAATTTAATACAGCAGGAATGTATAGGGCTTCTATGAATGATAAAGGAGCGTTGATCGTAAAAATTTACAAAGAATAGCTTTATAATAAATATACCAGTATTAAACTAATCTACAGGAACTGTAATTTCATCAAAAATTAGGTTGCCTTCTGTGTCTTTGCCTTTATAAAACTTAAAAATATAGTCTTTATCTTGAAGAACATGAATAGGTAATTTAATTTCTTTTTCGATAGTAGC
>JGI26082J51739_10000815_pt1 | contig 19687 bp, 14 predicted proteins | sample SaaInl5LU_22_DNA_FD_51739 | JGI IMG/M metagenome (IMG submission 51739)
AGGTCGGCCAATTTCCGTAGGTGGGAAGATTTGATCGAATCTCAGGGTTAGACAGTACATCCACATAAGCGAAACGCTGACCACAACCCATCAATGCCTGAACAGTGCGCGCAGAGAACCCACATTGAGGCTGATTTGGCGAACCCTTCATATAAAGAAGTACTGGGTTATTTTCCACTTGATCGCGGATAGTTTCCATAATGTCCATTAAGACTGGCCTCAAAAGATTGATAACGATTTAGGGCGGCAAGTTTACCAATTTCACAGCGCCTCTTATAGGGCTGAGGGTGATTTATTTTGGCTTACGCAGCTCCGTTTTGGGCAGGACTATGAATCTCGCATTATTATTGAATGCAAATGAGAACGATTTGCATTTGCGTTAAAAAATAGCTATAGTTCCCGCCTCTTCAGAACATCTATCTGGGTTTTATTAAAGTTAAGGAGCAACACAGATGAACAAAAAGCTATTGGCGTTGGCCGCCGGCTTATGTCTTACCTCAACAGTTCAGGCTGAAACACCCAGTCTTGAACAACTGTGGCAGCTAGTGAAGGATCAACAGGCTGAGATCGAAGCCCTGAAAAGTCAGATTAAAGACAACGATATAAAAACAGAAGCGACAATCAGCGCTGTTGAGCAGTTTACTGTCACTCCCGTAAAGACCAGTAAAACAAAAATCGGTGGGTATGGTGAGGTGCATTACAACAACCTTGAGAATGACAATGCAACTGGCACTATAGACGCAGTCGATTTTCATCGCTTTGTGATGTTTACAGGTCATCAATTTACAGACAACATTCGATTTTTCTCGGAGCTAGAGTTAGAACACAGTATTGCCGGTGAAGGTAAAGCGGGTGAGATCGAGTTGGAGCAAGCCTATATTGAATGGGATGCAACGGAAAATCTCTCCGCAAAAGCTGGTCTTTTTCTAATGCCAGTTGGCATCCTAAACGAGACTCACGAGCCTGAAACCTTTTACGGAACCGAACGCAATAATGTTGAAAAAAATATTATCCCTGCCACCTGGTGGGAAGCTGGAGGCGCGGTTAGTGGCGAACTGCTGCAGGGCTTGAGTTTTGATGTCGCTGCCCATTCCGGGCTCTACATAGCGGAGGGGAAGTACAAACCCCGCGATGGTCGTCAGAAAGTTGGCAAGGCAAAAGCTGACAATATGGCATTTACTGGCCGACTGAAATATACCGCTATTCCAGGCTTAGAACTGGCGGCATCTGTCCAATATCAGGCTGACGTTCGTCAGGGCGAAGGCGCGTCAATCGATGGTACTCTTTTCGAAACTCATGTTGCCTGGCAGGCTGACGATTTCCAGTTGCGTGCACTATATGCCCAGTGGGAGTTTGATGAAGTTTTGAATGCTACCAAAGCCGGTGCGAGCGAACAGAATGGTTTTTACATTGAGCCTTCCTACAGGCTAAGTGAAAATTTTGGTTTATTTGCTCGCTACAGCCATTGGGATAACACCGCGGGGGCTCAGGTAGATTCCAAAATTAGTCAGATCGATCTTGGAGTAAATTACTGGCTACACCGCAATGTGGTCTTTAAATTCGATTATCAAAATCAAGATGCACCAAACGGCAATGGTTACGACGGAATCAATATGGGCGTCGGCTATTCTTTTTAAATCAGCAGCGCAATACAGCATAGGTTTGTATGCATAATTCAAGCTTAAAAGCCCTCTCTATTGTGGGCGCCCTTTTGATAGCCTCTTTGTTCTCACCCGCTGTGTTGAGCAAAGGGGTTTATCAGTCTGGGCCTGAGTTTATTGCACAGACTTTTGCACCTCAGCAACCTCAGGCAAAAGCACTTTGGCTGACTCCAGAGATTCGCCAGAGGGCGGAATCTATTCTCGATCGGCAGGTGCCAGGATTGCGGGTCCGCTATCATATTTTGGACAATAAGAGCGCTTGGATCCTTGAAGAGATCGGTAAGGAAATGCCCATTACTATAGGTGTGGTGGTCACAGATCATAAAATTACCGAAGTAAAAATCTTAGCTTACCGCGAGAGTCGGGGAGGCGAAGTGCGCTATCCCGCATACACTGCACAGTACCGCGGTGCGTCGCTGCAGAGTAACAATAGGCTAGATCAGTCTATAGACGGTATCACAGGTGCCACACTTTCTGTTTGGGCAGTAAATAAGGTAGCTGGGCTGGCTTTGTATTATCATAGCCAGGTGGTTGAGCAGGCTGTTGCCACCAACTGAGGCTAACTGAGAAGTACTTTGAAAATTACCAAATCGATCGTTTTTAATTTGCGCTGGCACCGCCGTATCGGTCTGTCGCTTTTTTTTATGGTGATTTTTCTATCCATTAGTGGCTTTGCTCTAAACCATTCACCAGATCTTAAGCTCAGCAAGGTAAAGCTCACCAGTAGCTGGCTGCTGTCCTGGTATGGCCTGCCCCCAACCAAACAACAGGGTTATAACATTGCCGATAACTGGCTCTATAACAGGGGTACAGATCAACTTTTTTTCAATGATAAGACAGTTAGTCACTGTCCATCACCCATGCTGGCTGCTGCTGCGACGAAGCAACTAGTAGTGGCGCTCTGCAGCGGCACTTTGGTCATGCTTACACCGGACGGACAACTCATTGAATCCTTCAATCAGGTTCAGGGCCTACCTTTAGACAGCCAGAAGGTTGGCAGTGATGATGAGAACATTTATCTGATCACTAGCACTGACACAATGCTGCTTAATACCTTTAATCTGAGTCTCAGTAAGATCGAAAACCCTTCTAAATTGGTTATTAACAGCGTAGCAGCTACCAGGGTTCCTCCCGGTTTGATAAATGAAGAGAACCAAGAGGGAATTTCTCTAGAAACATTAATCCTAGATCTGCACAGTGGTCGTTTTTTTGGTAATGCAGGCGTGATTTTTGTCGATATAGTGGGCTTGCTCATGTGTATTTTGGCGCTTACAGGCCTCTGGGCTTGGGTTAATCACCAGCGGTTGCGCAAGCAGAAGCGCCTTTAGCACCTATTGCCAGCTATAAAGAACCACTATATTATTCTTCGATTGGAAAATAATTATAAAAAAGGCAGCACAGCTGCCTTTTTTTATTGTGCTCAAATTCGATTTCAAAGGATCGAATTAAAGTTTGGAATAGTAGAGTCATGACAACAGATGCGTTAATGAACACCTACGGAGATAGAGCCGCCACACTGATTAAAGGTGAGGGCGCTTGGCTGTGGGATGCTAACGGTAATAAATATCTTGATGCACTGTCTGGTATAGCGGTTTGCGGGCTGGGACACTCCCATCCAGCAGTTGCCTCGGCCGTTGCTGAACAGGCTGCCAGCCTCACTCATTGCTCAAACTTTTTTGCCATCCCAAATCAAGAGAAGCTAGCTGACAAGTTGCGTGAAATCTCCGGAATGACCAATGTTTTTTTTGGGAACTCCGGCGCCGAAGCCAACGAAGCAGCCATAAAAATTGCGCGTCTATACGGCCATCAACAAGGGATCTCTCTCCCTACGATTTTAGTCATGGACAACGCTTTTCATGGCAGAACTCTGGCAACTCTGACAGCCTCAGGTAGCCGCAAAGTGCAGGCAGGTTTTGAGCCTCTGGTCAGAGGCTTTGCTCGCGGCCCCTACAATGACATTGCCGCACTACAAACCATCGGCGACAACAATCCTGATATCTGCGCAGTGTTTGTTGAGCCTATTCAGGGCGAGGGTGGTATAAGAATCGCTGCTGAAAATTATCTTCAGCAGTTGAGAGAGCTCTGTGATCAACGCGGATGGCTGTTAATGCTGGACGAGGTGCAAACCGGCAATGGTCGCACTGGAAAGTATTTTTGTTATCAGCACAGTGGCATCCTGCCTGATGTAGTTACCACGTCCAAGGGGCTTGGCAATGGTGTGCCTATAGGCGCCTGTCTCGCTGCCGGTAAAGCTTATAAACTCATGCGGCCGGGCAATCACGGCTCTACCTTTGGTGGCAATCCGCTTTCCTGTGCGGCCGCTCTAGCCTCCGTAACCACTATTGTAGATAGCGGCCTTGATACGCGTGCCACTGAGTTAGGTGATCGCATTATGGCTGGGTTTAAACAGGCACTGGCCGACTGTGGGCATGTAAAGGAAATTCGCGGCATGGGATGCATGATTGGTATTGAGTTAAACAGACCCTGCAAATCATTGTTCAAAACAGCGATGGATGCCGGGCTGATTATCAATGTCACTGCAGATTCAGTCATCCGGCTGTTACCGCCAATGATTATGAGCGATTGCGAAGCAGACCAGCTAGTGGCGATTTTGGCACCACTGATCAAAGATTTTGAACAGGATTAGAACATGGCTATAAGACATTTCTTAACTCTAAAAGACCTCAGTACGGCTGAACTCCACCAGGTCATTGAGCTTGCGATGGAGATGAAGGCCGCCAAGCGCGAGAATCGTCAAGAACCAATTTTTGCCGGTAAAGTGCTGGGCATGATCTTTGAGAAATCTTCCACCAGAACTCGGGTTTCATTTGAGGCCGGCATGGCACAGCTCGGTGGCGATGCCTTATTTTTGTCACCCAATGACACCCAGCTCGGGCGCGGCGAGCCAGTGGAAGATTCCGCTCGAGTGATCTCTCGCATGGTGGATATAGTGATGATCAGAACCTTTGATCACAGTACTGTAGAAACCTTTGCCCAATATTCCAAGGTACCGGTGATCAATGCTCTGACGGATGACTACCATCCGTGCCAGCTGCTGGCTGACATTCAGACATTTACCGAACACCGTGGATCGGTCCAAGGAAAAACTGTGGCCTGGATTGGTGACGGCAACAATATGTGTAACTCTTGGATCAACGCTGCCATGCAGTTTGACTTCAAACTGCATATCGCCTGCCCCGCCGGCTACGAACCCAGNGCTGAATTAGTCGCACAAGCCGGTGATCATGTGATGGTGACAAATAATCCAGTGATTGCTGCAACAGGTGCCGATCTGGTAACTACTGATGTATTTGCCTCGATGGGACAAGAAGATGAGCAGCAGGAGAGATTAGAAAAATTCGCAGGCTTTCAGGTCAATCACAAGCTGATGTCTCATGCAGCAGACAACGCGCTATTCATGCATTGCCTGCCCGCACACAGAGAGGAAGAAGTCTCTACGGAGCTTCTCGAAGACGAAACTATTTCTGTTGTCTGGGATGAAGCAGAAAATCGCTTGCATGCTCAGAAGGCCCTAATGGTATTTTTGCTGAAAAACAGCCATTAGGCTGTTTTAGGCTGAATAAACCACGTCGTCGATTTCGTACTCAACATCGCCGCCCGGGGTCTTAACAACTACAACGTCACCGATCTCTTTGCCTATAAGACCACGCGCTATTGGTGACTGATAGGATATTTTACCCTCTTTGACATTGGCTTCATCATCGCCAACGATGCGATAGGTCACCTGCTGGTCTGTCTCGACGTTGAGAATTGTCACCTTGGAGCCGAAGATAACGCGGTCTCCAGGGGGAATTTTCGAAATATCAATAATCTGAGCCGTAGAAAGCTTGCCTTCGATATCCTGAATGCGACCCTCGATAAAACCCTGCTGCTCACGGGCCGCATGGTATTCAGCATTCTCTTTTAAGTCACCGTGCTCGCGAGCCTCAGCGATCGCCTCAATAACCTTGGGGCGATCATGCTTTTTGAGGCTGTCTACCTCTGCGCGAAGGGCTGCTTCACCCTCAACTGTCATTGGATTCTTTTGCATTAGCCAATACCTTTGTGCAACGTTTGAAGATTGCGCACTTGGATGTCGCCACCAAACTGTAGTGCTTCACAGACCGCGCTGCCGCCAGCCATGGTGGTTGTGTAATAGACCCGGTGCTGTTCAGCACTGGATCTGATAGTTGAGGAATCAGATATGGCCTGTCGTCCCTCGGTGGTATTAATGATCAGGTTAATCTTATCACTCTTGATCATATCCACAATGTGAGGACGCCCCTCTTTCACCTTGTTAACCAGCTGTACTTTGATTCCAGCCTCTTCGATTATCGCGGCTGTTCCCGAAGTCGCCACCAACTTAAAGCCAAGGTCGCTAAGCTTACTCGCCAACGCTGGCAGCTGGGCCTTATCACGTTCGCGCACACTGATAAATGCAGTGCCCTTCGAAGGGATCTCGTCGCTGGCTCCCAACTCTGCTTTGCCATAGGCTTCGGCAAAGGTCTCACCCACACCCATTACCTCGCCCGTCGACTTCATCTCTGGCCCAAGAATCGGGTCTATGCCTGGGAATTTGTTGAATGGGAAGACCGCTTCTTTCACACTGAAGTAAGGCGGAATAATTTCGTCTGTAAAGCCCTGAGACTCAAGCGTCTGGCCCACCATACAGCGCGCGGCTATTTTTGCCAAACTGCTGCCGATACATTTGGACACAAAAGGCACTGTTCTAGAGGCGCGAGGGTTAACCTCGATAACATAGATCTTGCCGTCCTGAAGAGCCAGCTGGACATTCATCAGTCCACGTACCCCTAGCTCGCGAGCCATCTTTTTGCAGATTTCGCGCATCTCATCCTGAATTTCTTCGCTGAGACTATAGGGAGGCAGTGAACAGGCGCTGTCACCGGAGTGGATGCCGGCCTGTTCAATATGCTGCATGATGGCACCAATCACCACCTGATCGCCATCACTTACCGCATCGACATCCATCTCGATGGCGTTGGGTAGGAAGAAGTCTAGCAGCACGGGAGAATCTTCTGAGACCTCTACAGCTGTTTGCATATAGTGGCGCAGCTCGTCTTCTTTGTAGACAATTTCCATAGCACGGCCACCCAGAACATAGGAGGGCCGCACAACCAATGGATAACCAATTTGCCGAGCTAGCACAACAGCATCTTCGGCACTACGAGCCGTGCTGTTCGAAGGCTGCAGAAGACCGAGCTTTTCAATCATTTGCTGGAAACGCTCGCGGTCTTCGGCTCTATCGATGGCATCTGGGGTAGTACCTATAATAGGTACACCATGAGCTTCGAGGGCGCGCGCCAATTTGAGTGGCGTTTGGCCACCAAACTGTACAATGACACCTTTGGGCTTTTCTACACGAACAATTTCTAAAACATCTTCTAGGGTCACTGGTTCAAAGAACAGTCTGTCAGAAGTGTCATAGTCTGTGGATACTGTCTCCGGGTTACAGTTGACCATAATGGTTTCGTAACCGTCTTCGCGCATAGCCAGAGCCGCATGCACACAGCAGTAGTCAAATTCGATACCCTGACCAATTCGGTTGGGACCGCCTCCCAGAACAAGAATCTTATCTTTGTTACTGGGGCGCGCCTCGCACTCATCTTCATAGGTCGAATACATATAGGCCGTTTCTGTGCTGAACTCTGCTGCACAGGTATCCACTCGTTTGTAAACTGGATGCAGCTCATACTTATAGCGCAGTGTGCGAACATCGGCTTCAGCACAGCCAAGAATATCGGCAATACGACGATCGGCAAAACCTTTGCGCTTAAGGCGATACAGAGACTGCTTATCCAAGTCGGATAATTGAGTACCAACCAGACGTTGCTCATCTTTAATAAGATCTTGGATCTGTATCAGGAACCAGGGATCAATTTTGGTAATAGCGAACATCTCTTCGAGGCTAATCCCTTGGCGGAAACCATCGGCTAGATACCAAATGCGATCTGGGCCAGCCTCGGCTAGCTCATTGCGAAGGATGGCTGAGGAAGTCGCGTCATTCAGGTCTAGCTGCGGATCAAAGCCAGCGACCCCCACCTCTAGGCCTCGCAATGCCTTTTGCATGGATTCTTGGAAAGTTCGACCAATGGCCATCACCTCACCCACGGATTTCATCTGGGTGGTTAACTTGGCATCGGCCTGATTGAATTTCTCAAACGCAAAACGCGGAATCTTGGTCACTACATAGTCAATACTTGGCTCGAATGATGCAGGCGTGGCGCCACTAGTGATTTCATTTTGCAGCTCATCTAAGGTGTAGCCCACTGCAAGCTTAGCCGCGACCTTGGCAATTGGGAATCCAGTTGCTTTGGATGCCAGTGCTGAAGAGCGAGAAACTCGCGGGTTCATCTCAATAACGATCAGCCGACCATCTTCAGGATTAACAGCAAACTGTACATTGGATCCACCAGTTTCGACACCGATCTCACGCAACACCTTAATCGAGGCGTTGCGCATGATTTGATATTCTTTGTCAGTCAAAGTCTGGGCGGGCGCCACAGTAATAGAGTCACCTGTATGTATGCCCATAGGGTCGAGATTTTCAATCGAACAGACAATGATGCAGTTATCATTGCGGTCTCGCACCACTTCCATTTCAAACTCTTTCCACCCAATCAGAGACTCGTCAATTAACAGCTCACTGGTGGGAGAAAGGTCCAGACCGCGTCGGCAAATTTCTTCAAACTCTTCGCGATTATAAGCGATACCGCCACCGGAACCGCCCATGGTAAATGAGGGGCGAATGATGCAGGGGAAACCAAAGCGGTCGGCGACCTGGTAGGCCTCCTCCAAACTATGGGCGATACCTGAGTTGGGCGTATCCAAATCGATGGCCTTCATGGCCTTGTCAAAGCGCTCTCGGTCTTCGGCTTTATCAATGGCATCTGCATTGGCACCAATCATCTCAACGCCAAATTTATCCAAAACACCATGCTTGGCTAAATCCAGTGCGCAGTTAAGCGCGGTTTGACCGCCCATAGTAGGCAATAGAGCATCTGGACGTTCGTCTTCAATAATTTTCGCAACGGTTCGCCACTCTACGGGTTCTATGTAGGTGGCATCGGCCATGGCCGGGTCAGTCATAATGGTGGCGGGATTAGAGTTGACCAAAATAACCCTAAAACCCTCTTCGCGCAAAGCCTTACAGGCCTGTGCTCCGGAGTAATCAAACTCACAGGCCTGACCAATAATAATAGGCCCCGCCCCAAGGATAAGAATACTTTTTATATCAGTTCTTTTTGGCATAGAGGATTAACCGCGCTCTTCCATTAATTCAATAAAGTGGTCAAATAATGATGCTGCATCATGGGGGCCAGGGCTGGCTTCGGGGTGGCCCTGAAAGCTGAAGGCTGGCTTATCTGTGCGATGAATACCCTGCAAAGAGCCATCAAACAACGAGCGATGGGTGGCGCGCAGGCAGTCTGGCAGAGTTTCCTCATCGACAGCAAAGCCGTGGTTCTGGCTAGTAATCATGACAACATTGTTGTCTATATCTTCTACCGGATGATTGGCACCATGGTGACCGAACTTCATCTTCACTGTCTTGGCACCGGAGGCTAGTGCTAGTAGCTGATGCCCTAGGCAGATGCCAAAAACGGGGATATTGGTTGCGAGAATATCGCTGATAGCCTGAATAGCGTAGTCACAGGGTTCTGGATCACCTGGCCCATTTGAAAGAAATACACCGTCCGGATTCATCGCCAGCACTTCACTAGCAGGAGTCTGGGCAGGCACTACCGTAAGGTCACAGCCGCGATCAACCAGCATGCGCAGGATATTGCGCTTTACTCCATAGTCGTAGGCGACAACTTTAAACTTACCGCCGGTGGACTCTGGGTGGCCTACGCCAAGTTGCCAGCTGTGTTCAGTCCACTTGTAGGCACTGGAGGCTGTCACCTCTTTTGCTAGATCCATTCCCTTGAGGCCTGCAAATCCTCGAGCCGCAGCGAGGGCCTGCTCATCATTAATATCCCCCGCCATAATGCAACCACTTTGGGCACCACTTTCACGGAGAATTCTGGTTAATTTGCGGGTGTCGATATCAGCAATACCGAGAATGTTTTTTTCTTTTAGATAGTCATCTAAGGACTGCTGACTGCGGAAATTAGAGGCCATTAGAGGTAGATCGCGAATCACTAATCCGGCTGCCCAGATCTGGGATGACTCTTCGTCTTCTGTGTTAACCCCTGTGTTGCCGATATGAGGATAGGTTAGGGTTACAATCTGCCTGGCGTAAGAGGGATCAGTTAAGATCTCCTGATACCCTGTGAGGGCTGTGTTAAAGACTACTTCCCCAACAGAGGAGCCCTCTGCACCAATGGCAGTTCCTCTGAAAATTGTTCCGTCTGCAAGCGCAAGTACGGCTTCCCGGTGAGTCTGGGAATTCACACAACCTCCTAAATTAGTCACATGGACCTGAAATAAGGTATCTCCGAAATGCGCATCAGACATTTGCAAAAAAACGAGATGAAACTCTGCGTCTCATCTCGTTTAATTAAATAATATTCTGTGCTCTAACCTCTCGGAACGAGACCGCTGAAAGTATCGCGGTGTTAGAACAGTATTGTATTGAAGGAGGGGTATTTTGTCTATCACTGTCGGCGCTAAATTAACCCCTTTGGTGGCGGTTTATTTTAGGCCAAGCACATCCTGCATATCGAAGAGTCCAGACTCTTTTTCCATCAACCATTTACCAGCACGCACAGCCCCGCGCGCAAAGGCCATTCTGCTGGAGGCTTTGTGGGTAATCTCTACCCGTTCTCCATCAGCGGCAAATAACACTGTGTGATCGCCAACAATATCCCCGGCGCGCACTGTAGCGAAGCCAATGGTCTGCGAGTCACGAGCACCGGTTTGGCCCTCTCGGCCATAGACAGCAACTTCCTTGAGATCGCGGCCCAAAGCCCCTGCAACAGACTCGCCCAGAGACAGAGCGGTACCAGACGGAGCGTCAATTTTATAGCGGTGATGAGCTTCGCTAATCTCAATATCAGCCTCGTCGCCCAACACCTGAGCAGCCAACTCAGCCAATTTAAAACACAGATTAACGCCCGTGGCGTAGTTGGAGGCCATACAGATCGCATTATTGCGGCTAGCATCAATTACCGACTGCAATTGTTTCTCGTTAAGACCAGTGGTGCCGATAACCATCTTCTTGCCATGAGCCGCGCAAAATTCTGCATTGGCCGCAGTCACCGCGGGAATACTAAAGTCGATCAGTAGGTCAAAATCGTCAGCCACGTCATCCAGTGACGCAGCCACTAAAATATTATTGCGCCCAATCCCAGCCAACTCACCCGAGTCAACACCGACCAGTGAACTATCAGGACGTTCCAGAGCGGCACTCAGCTGCACTCCTTCGGCGGCTGCAATAGTTTCAATCAGAGCTTTACCCATGCGGCCGCCAGCACCGATTACTGCAATATTACCCATGGTTTTTGCTCCTGATTTACTAATTAGATTAAATGTAACCCTAACCGGTCAAATTATCGAAGAATTTCTTCACTCCATCAAACCAGCTAGTAGTCCTTGGAGAATGTTTGCTGTTGCCTGCCAGACTATTTTCAAAGCTTTCCAATAGCTTGCGTTGCTCGGAGTTAAGGTTGACCGGCGTTTCCAACACAACCCTGCACAGCAGGTCTCCGGTTGCGCCACCGCGAACCGGGGCTACGCCTTTACCACGCAGACGGAACAGCTTACCACTCTGAGTTTCTGCGGGAACTTTTAATTTAACCTTACCTGACAAGGTTGGGACTTCGATTTCACCACCAAGAGCTGCCTGAGCAAAGCTAATCGGCACCTCACAGTGAAGATTGCTACCATCGCGGACAAAGATACTGTGATCCCGCACATGCATCTGTACATAGAGATCTCCAGTAGGGCCTCCCTGGGGTCCGGCCTCACCTTTACCGGCAAGACGAATTCTATCGCCAGTATCCACACCTGCAGGAATTTTAACCGACAGGGTTTTACGCTCTTCTTTGACGCCCTGCCCATGGCAGTCGCCACAGGGATCAGAAATCATCTGCCCGCGACCACGGCACTGTGGGCAGGTCTGCTGCACTGAGAAAAAGCCCTGAGACATGCGTACCTGCCCAGCACCACCACAGGTGTCACAGGTTACAGGTGATGAGCCTTTACGAGCGCCTGAACCATCACAGGTATCACAGTGGCTCATAGTAGGAACATCAATCTGTACAGTTTTACCCTTTACTGCATCTTCAAGATCTAACTGAAGGTCATAACGCAAATCTGAGCCACGTTGCGGCCCGCTGCGACCTCGACCGCCACCACCAAAAATATCGCCAAAGACGTCGCCGAAAACATCGCCAAAGCCGGCGCCACCACCAAAACCACCACCGCCAGAATTTCCATCAACACCGGCGTGGCCAAATCGGTCATAGGCTGACTTTTTCTCTTGGTCGCCGAGGATTTCATAGGCTTCTTGAGCCTCTTTAAATTTATCCTCAGCATCTTTGTTGTCTGGATTGCGGTCTGGGTGATATTTCATCGCAATGCGACGAAATGCCTTCTTGATCTCTGAATCAGAGGCATTTTTTTCTACACCCAGTACTTCATAGTAATCGCGCTTAGCCATAAACTGTGTCTTTAACCCTAAATATCGCTGATATGATTAGGCGCGGAACCTGCCCGCGCCTAATATTGAGTTGTGAAAGCTAGAAGCAATCTCGATAAGCTTACTTATCTTCCTTTGCCTCTTCCTCTTTAACTTCTTCAAACTCGGCATCCATGGCATCGTCACCAGTGGACTTTTGACCACCCTCTGGTTGCCCCTCTTGAGCCTGCTCTGCATACATCTTTTGAGCCAGACCTGAAGAGGCTTCAGAAAGCACCTTCGCAGCTTCGTCAATAGCTTCCTTGTCATCCGACTGCACTGCCTCTTCAACCTTGGCAATGGCAGCTTCAATGGCTGCCTTCTCTTCGTCACTGGCTTTATCGCCTGCTTCTTCGAGGGTTTTCTTGGCAGCATGAGCCAAGCCATCAGCCGTGTTGCGGGCCTGCACCAGCTCTTCAAACTTCTTATCATCTGCTGCATTAGCTTCTGCGTCTTTGACCATTGCATCGATCTCTTCATCAGACAAACCTGATGAGGCTTTGATGATAATCGACTGCTCTTTGCCTGTGGCTTTGTCTTTAGCGCCGACATGCAAAATACCATTGGCATCAATATCAAAAGTCACTTCAATCTGAGGCATACCACGAGGTGCTGGCGGGATGTCTGCTAGGTCAAACCGGCCCAGAGACTTATTGCCTGTGGCCTGCTTGCGCTCACCCTGAACCACGTGAATAGTTACCGCGGTCTGGTTGTCTTCGGCCGTAGAGAAAATCTGCGACTTCTTAGTCGGAATCGTAGTATTTTTCTCGATAACCGGAGTAGCTACACCACCCATGGTTTCGATGCCCAGGCTCAGAGGAGTAACATCTAGCAGTAGAACATCAGTAACGTCCCCCGCTAAAACAGCACCCTGGAGTGCGGCTCCAACAGCCACAGCTTCGTCTGGGTTGACATCTTTGCGCGGCTCTTTACCAAAGAACTCGGATACTTTGCTCTGAACCAGAGGCATACGAGTCTGACCACCAACCAAAATAATCTCATCGATCTCTGATGTAGATTTGCCTGCGTCCTTCAACGCAACCTTTAGTGGTGCCAGTGAACGTTCAACTAGGTCTTCAACTAATGACTCTAATTTGGCACGAGTCAGTTTGACGACCAGGTGCTTAGGACCGGTGGCGTCTGCAGTAATATAGGGCAGATTCACTTCAGTCTGCGAGCTTGAAGACAGTTCGATTTTGGCTTTTTCTGCTGCTTCTTTAAGACGCTGCATGGCCAGTGGATCACCGTGAATATCAATTCCGCTATCGGCTTTGAATTCTGCCGAAAAATATTCGATCAATCGCATGTCGAAGTCTTCACCACCGAGGAATGTGTCACCGTTAGTGGCCAGTACTTCAAACTGCTTTTCACCGTCAACATCAGCAATTTCAATAATCGAGATATCGAATGTACCACCGCCAAGGTCATATACAGCAACCACACTGTCACCAGCAGTTTTATCAATACCGTACGCCAGTGCCGCAGCTGTTGGCTCGTTAATAATGCGCTTAACATCTAGACCTGCAATACGGCCCGCGTCTTTAGTAGCCTGACGCTGAGAATCGTTAAAGTATGCAGGTACAGTAATCACTGCTTCTGATACAGTCTCACCCAGATAGTCTTCGGCAGTTTTTTTCATTTTCTTTAAAACTTCAGCAGAAATCTGCGGCGCAGCTTTACTCTCGCCTTTAATCTCTACCCAGGCATCACCATTGTCTGCTTTGACGATTTTGTAGGGCACCATCTTGATGTCTTTCTGCACTACGTCATCTTCAAATCGACGGCCGATCAGGCGCTTAACTGCATACACTGTGTTGTGTGGATTGGTTACTGCCTGACGCTTGGCCGACTGTCCAACCAGAATTTCACCTTCTTCTGTGAACGCGACAACAGATGGCGTGGTTCTTGCGCCCTCTGCGTTTTCAATGACTTTGGGCTTATCGCCTTCGAGTACAGCAACACATGAGTTGGTGGTACCCAAATCTATTCCGATAATCTTTCCCATTTTTTGCTTCTCCGTTACTTAACTGTAAATGTTTACTTGCTTGCTCTGTATGTGGGTGCGCTTTCTAGTATTTCAAGGGTCGCAACCATGAATTCGATGTTTTTATCCCTGCGACACCACGACCATTGCGGGGCGCACCAGCCGGCCATTCAATGTGTAGCCTTTTTGGAATACATCCATTACCGTGTTTGGCTCTAGATCGGGGTTAGGCACCATACTTACCGCTTGGTGCAGCTCAGCATCAAAAGGCTGCCCCGCCGGGTCAATCGCTTGGATCTTGAAGCGTGCCAGTACTTCTATAAACGATTTCAAGGTGAGCTCCAGCCCCTCGGCAACAGCTTTTTGCCCTTCATCTGAACTGTCAATGGCAGCTAATGCGCGCTCCAGATTGTCCACGACGGGCAACAGGTCGGCGGCAAATTTATCGAGGGCAAATTTATGAGCATTTTCCACATCGCGCTCTGCGCGGCGGCGGACATTCTGCATTTCTGCTTGCACTCGCAAAACCTGATCATTGGCTTTGGCAACCTGCTCCAAAAGCTCTTCTGAGGCGGGGGGTTGCTCCTGTGCTGAATCCATTTCATCCAAAAGCTCGGCTTCGATCTCAGCATTGATTTCTTCTTTGCTGGGCTCAGCACTGCCCTGGGTTTCAGTTGCCAGGTTTTCTTCGTTTTCAATTTCTTTTGACACGCCAATTCCTTACTCTGTGACCAATTAATTAGCCCGTTGGGCTGCTACACGTTCTCTGATTCTAGATATGGGGACAAACTTATAAGTTTCAAGCGATTGCGTAACAGCAATCTGTTCTGTATAAACCTAGGATCAATTAAGGGTAATAAAAACGTTGCTTCAATCCATCAATATTAAGAATTACACCCTTGTGGAAAGCTTGGAAATCGAGTTCTCCGCTGGTGCTACGGCTATCACGGGAGAAACCGGCGCAGGCAAGTCTCTAGTGCTTGATGCGCTGGGTATGGCGCTTGGTGATCGAGCAGACACAGGCACCATTCGCCACGGCAAAGACCGCGCTGAGATTACTGCNATCTTTGAAATCGATGACATTGCTGCGGCCAAAGCCTGGCTGCGCGACAATGACTTTGATGACGACCAATGTATTTTACGCCGCCTGTATACCACAGAGGGTCGGTCTCGCGGTTATATCAATGGTCAAAGCTGCACCATGCAGCAGCTTCAGCAACTAGGGGAAATGCTAACTGACATCCATAGTCAGCATGAGCATCAATCACTATTGCGTCGCGGCACCCATCGCCAATTACTAGATGAATATAGTAATGCCACCGACTTGGCGAAGCAGGTCAGCGAGCAATACGGTGCCTGGAATGCGGTACACCGCAAGCTTGATAGCCTAATGGCTCGCTCTGACGAGTTGATAGCGCGCAAGGATTTACTAAGTTTTCAGGTCAATGAGCTGCAACAGTTAGACCTAAATCCTACTACCATCGAGAAACTTGAAATAGAGCAGCAAACTCTGGCAAACGCTGAGCAAATTTTGCAGGACAGTTATGCAGTTGTTGCCATTTGCGACCAGACCGAAGGCTTTAATATACGCGATGGATTAAACCGCGCCCTATCCACATTAGGCAGCCTAAAACATAAACCTCAGGCTCTGAGTAATGCTGAGGAGATGCTGCAGACGGCTCTGATTCAAGTGGAAGAGGCAACCAGTGAAATAGAAGGTCATATAGACCGCTTCGAGGCTGATCCTCAGCGCTTGCAACAGGTCGAGGAGGAGCTCGGTGTTATTTTCCAGCTGGCTCGCAAGCACCGTGTCAATGGTGATCAGCTTGGTGAAACTCTCCAAGCGCTGGAATCTGAGCTGCAGGATTTGGAAACTGGTGGCGAGAGTATTGAAGCCTTGCAGCTTCAGCTGGACGAGCTGGCGGCCGTCTATGAAGCCTCAGCGAGTAAGCTGAGTAAACTGCGTAACAAAGGCGCAACCACCATGGCGGCTGAAATTAATCAACAGCTGCAGCTGCTATCCATGGAGGGTGCCGAGCTTTTGGTTCAACTGACTGCCCTGCCCGCTGGCGACTATCGCGCTAATGGCCTAGAGGAGGTCGAGTTTCTAATTGCTACCAATCCAGGGCAACCCCACAAGCCTCTCAAAAAAATTGCGTCTGGCGGTGAGCTCTCTAGAGTCAGTCTCGCGATCCAGGTAGTGGCTGCGGCACATTCTAAGACACCCACATTGGTCTTCGATGAGGTTGATGTAGGTATTGGAGGCAGCACCGCAAATAACGTTGGCCTACTGTTAAAGAAACTGGGCGATCGAGGACAGGTGATCAGCGTGACCCATCAACCTCAGGTAGCGGCCCATGCCCATCATCATTATCGTGCCAGCAAAATAGTAGAGGCTAATAATGCCGAGTCATTGATGGTTGCACTGGATCGTCAGCAACGGATGAATGAATTGGCTCGGATGCTGGGTGGGGCCCAGGTAACCGATCAGACTCTTTCTCATGCTGCTGAATTGCTGTCCTTGGCATCAAACTAAGGTTAGGCCGCTCTATAGTCTTCATCTAAAACTGTTTTACTGCTGAGAACGGGCAGTGCAGCAAAAAATATTGGGGTCAGCAACAGGTACTTTTATAGGGTCAAACTGCGCCTTTTCATTACAATCTCGCCCCTTTAGATTAATCTAACCCCATAAACTTTAACCATCCTGTGCGCTATTTTGGTTTTTAAAACAAAAAAATCCCCGGCTGCAGTGCAGACGGGGATTTTTTATTGCGACTGAGGGTTAGGCTTCTGGAGCTTCTTCCTCAGTAGACTCAGCGGCAGCTGGTGCTTCTGGGGCTGTGCCCTCTTCCAGCTGAGCTTCTTTGATGGACAGCTTTACGCGGCCGCGGTTGTCGATTTCGAGAACCTTAACGCGCACGTCCTGACCTTCGCTCAGGTAATCGGTTACCTTGGCAACACGCTCCTGGGCGATTTGGCTGATATGTACCAGTCCGTCTGTTCCAGGCATAAAGTTTACAAAGGCACCAAAGTCTACGATGCGAACCACTTTACCGTCATAGATGGTGCCTGGCTCTGGATCAGCAACAATGGCAGTTACCGCGTCGATGGCAGCCTGTAGGCTATCGTTGTCTTCTGAGTAGATTTTAACTGCGCCATCATCAGTAATGTCGATGGTTGAGTTGTGCTCTTCACAGAGTGCACGGATGGTTGCGCCACCTTTACCAATAACGTCGCGGATCTTGTCTGGGTCGATTTGCATCATACCCATACGAGGTGCTGACTCGGCAACTTCATCACGGCCTGCAGAGATTACCTTGTTCATTTCGCCAAGAATATGTAATCGAGCTTCCATAGCCTGCTCAAGAGCGATTTCCATGATCTCTTCGGTGATGCCTTCGATTTTGATATCCATCTGCAGTGCAGTGATACCGTCAGCTGTACCAGCCACTTTAAAGTCCATATCACCCAGGTGATCTTCATCACCCAGAATATCAGTCAGTACAGCATAGCCTTCGTCTTCTTTAACCAGACCCATGGCGATACCAGCAACTGGTGCCTTAAGAGGTACACCTGCATCCATAAGCGCAAGGCTTGATCCACAGACAGACGCCATCGAGCTTGAACCGTTAGATTCAGTGATTTCGGATACTACGCGCATCGCATAGGGGAAATCTTCTACAGATGGCAGTACTGCGTTAATACCGCGACGAGCTAAGCGACCGTGACCTACTTCACGGCGGCTAGTAAAGCCGATACGACCACATTCACCTACAGAGTAGGGAGGGAAGTTGTAGTGCAGCATAAACGGATCGTCTTTTTTCCCTTCTAGGGCGTCGATCATCTGTGCATCACGGGTTGAACCCAGAGTCGCAGCAACAATGGCCTGCGTTTCACCACGAGTAAATAGTGATGAACCATGAACTTTGTCGAGAATGCCTACTTCTACATTGATAGCGCGGACTTTCTTGGTGTCACGACCATCAATGCGCGGCTCACCGCGGATGATGCGACCGCGAACGATGCTTTTCTCAAGCTTTTTGAAAGCATCTTTTAGATCTTCTTCTGAGTAGCCGTCTTCACTGGCTAGATCAGCAATAGCGCGGTCGCGAAGAGTATTAACTGAAGCAACACGAGCCTGCTTGTCTACAACCTGGTAGGCTTCGTCCAGCTCTGCGCCAACTGCTGCTTTAAGGGCATCTTTCAGCGCTACATTTTCTTCTTCTGGCTGCCAATCCCAACGTGGCTTACCTGCCTCAGCAGCCAGCTCTTCGATTACGCTGATCACAGTTTGCATTTCTTGGTGAGCGAACAGAACGCCGCCAAGCATAGTGTCTTCTGATAGCTCGCTGGCTTCAGACTCAACCATCAGTACCGCATCTTTAGTACCGGCAACAACCATGTCCAGCAATGAACCTTCTAGCTCTGAGTAGGTTGGGTTCAGCAGGTAGCCTTGCTCTTCGGTGTAACCAACGCGAGCGCCGCCAACTGGGCCATTAAATGGAATACCTGAGATAGACAGTGCCGCAGAGGTACCGATCATTGCTGCGATATCTGGATCAATATTTTTCTCGGCTGACATAACAGTACAGACTACCTGCACTTCGTTTTTAAAGCCGTTGGGGAACAGAGGGCGGATTGGGCGATCAATCAGACGTGAGGTAAGCGTCTCTTTTTCATTGGGGCGACCTTCGCGCTTGAAGAAACCACCAGGGATTTTACCTGCGGCATAGGCCTTCTCAATGTAGTGAACACCCAGCGGGAAGAAATCCATACCCGGCTTGGCTTCGCGTGCACCAACAACAGTACAGAGTACTGAGGTATTGTCGATTGAACATAAAACTGCACCAGTTGCCTGACGGGCAATACGGCCAGTTTCAAGTGTTACGGTATGGTTACCGTATTGAAACTTCTTTATTAAAGGAGTCATATTTTTACCTTTGTTTTTTTACCAATTAGCGCCGGTTCTGCATGCCCTGTGCGCTGCTCGGGTTACTTATAGCTACCAGTTATGACAGCCATAAGTAACTCGATCAGCAAAAATAGGGACATAGCATAGGGGCGATGAAATTACGTGTTCTTAGAAATGAATGCGGCCCCTATTTTAACAGGAGCCGCACCGAGAACACTTATCGACGTAAACCAAGCTTCTTGATTAACGCAGTATAACGCTCAGAATCTTTGCTCTTTAGGTAGTCGAGCAACTTGCGACGCTGATTAACCATCCGAATCAGACCACGACGTGAGTGGTGATCTTTTTTGTGATCACCGAAGTGACCCTGTAGCTTGTTGATATTTACGGTTAGCAGTGCAACCTGTACTTCGGGTGAACCTGTGTCATTTTCGCAGGTTGCGTGTTCAGTAACGATTGCTGCTTTTTCTTCTGCACTCAGTGCCATGATA
>JGI26082J51739_10000825_pt1 | contig 19537 bp, 5 predicted proteins | sample SaaInl5LU_22_DNA_FD_51739 | JGI IMG/M metagenome (IMG submission 51739)
CAACTAAACTCCCAAGGTAGGGATCTTCTCCTGCTCCTTCCATGACACGTCCCCAACGAGCGTCTCGAGTAATATCTACCATGGGGGCAAAAGTCCAATTGATCCCAGCAACTGCAGCTTCTTTTGCAGAAAGCCTTGCCGATAACTCAAGGGCTTCGATATCCCAGCTAGCAGCTTCTGCAAGTGGAATGGGAAAAACCGTTTTATATCCGTGAATAAGATCAAATCCAAAAATTAAAGGGATTCCTAGACGAGACTCTTCTACTGCAATTTTTTGTACTGAACGAACGTCTTTAACCCCGCGTACATTGAGCATGGACCCAACTAAGCCTTTTCTTAGGTGATCGTATTTAACTTTTGCATCGCCTCCCTCTGGAGTAGGACCTGTAAAGTTCCAAAATCCATTGTACTGATTCATTTGCCCTATTTTTTCTTCCAGAGTCATTTTTGAAAGTAACTCAGTTACCTTTTCATCTATGGGTTGTTGGGCTGCTAAGGAAAAGTTAATTAAAAAAACTGCGGAAATTATTAGGGCTAAGCGATTCATCATAATAAAAAACTATAAGGAGGTTGTTTAAATTAAAAGCTAATATAAAAAATGTACTAAGAGTTATTACACATCATTCCTCCCTTTTAGACAGAGAGCATAGGTTCGCTATCAAATCTTGATTGCGTAGAAAACTAGTCAGTTTCTTTATTGAAGTAAGCTGCTACTTGAACAGGTTTATCTGTATTAATATAATCGACTCTTAATTTGCGGAATACTTCCCATGCTATTTCACTATCCGGGGTGCCCCAAAACCTGAAAGGTTTACCATAACTGTGAGCCAATCTAATTATTGAATCTAATTTTGTAAAATCTTCTGCGGATATATTTCCCACTCCATTCCATGAAGAGTAATTTTTAAAATTAAGACTAATCAAAGCTATTTTAGACCAAATTTTATCATTTTCGAGAGGATCAAGACTTTGATAGTCAAAAACTATAAAATTTGGGTAGTCCATATATTTTTTTGGATCAGGACGATTGCCAGAAATTACAATTGAGATATTTTCTTTATCAATAATTTCAGGATAGTAATTTAACGTTTTTTCAAGCTTGTTTAGAGTGAGCTGTGATTCAGACTTAACATCAACCAAAATCTGTAGTTTTTTTATACTGTCAAATTGACAAGAAATAACTTTAGACAGTGGGATTAAATACAAACTTTCAATGGTTCGATCCTTAATAATTTCTGATTCACTGTGAGTTACGTATAATGAATCATTCTTTAGAAATACATCTACTTCAATAGAATTAAGGCCACTCTCGTATGCAGTCCAAAACGGGATGCTTTGTTCGTAGTCATTATGAGAATGCAAACCTAACTGAATTGGATTCTGTGCTTTTTTACATTGAAAAAAGATAATAAAACCAACAAATAAAACAAGAGTCCTAAACATGATCTAAAGCTGTACTAGACTATTTATTCCTCAGTCCTATCCAAAAGGGCTTGATCTACGGTTGTTTTAAATTCACTAGCATAAGAAGTTGGAGAGGAAAACAATTGCGTATAACAGATTACAATAAGATTATCTGTTGGATTGATCCAAAAGGAAGTGGCAGCAGCACCTCCCCAATTGTATTCACCAGTTTCAAGATTAACCATTCCCGAAAGGCCATGTCCCATTTGTGCGTTAGTTTTCATTTCCTCTGGGTATTGATTTGTCATTATTATTTCAGCAGCTTTTTCAGATAAAATACGTTTCCCATTCAATTCTCCTTTATTGAGAAGCATCCGGCAAAAAGTCTCATAGTCATTCAATGTAGAAATCAATCCTGCACCTCCAAGCAAAAGTTTTGGTGGAGCTGGGGCAGCAAAATTTTTCTCAATATTGGGATCTGAAACTACAATTAGTTCCCCGTTTTCATCCATGGTGTAAAGCTCCGAGAGCTGTTCTCTTTTTTCTTTCGGAACGTAAAAGCGAGTGTCGTTCATTTTCAATGGATCAAAGATGACCGTCTTAAAATAATCATTTAGCTTTTTTCCAGAGACCAGCTCTACAATATAGCCAGCTACATCAATCCCTAATCCATAATTATACTTGGTGCCAGGCTGAAATTTAAGGGGAATCGTTGCAATATCTTTTGTCATTTCCTCTATGGACCAATCTCTTCTCATGTGTTGTCGTGCATTGTAAATGGAATCCGTATAACTTGTTTCCCATCCATACGGTATGCCTGAGGTATGAGTCAATAGGTGACGTATGGTCAGCGGATTTTTTTGTGGTTCGAAAGAGTGAACTCCTGCTACTTCTTTGTAAACAGGGGTGTCAGAAAACTCTGGAATGTATAGTGAAACTTCATCGTCTAAATCTAATTTCCCCTGATCATAAAGACTCATGATTGCAACCGCAGTAATGGGTTTGGTCATTGAAAAAATTCGATATAAGGAGTTTTCCTCTATTGGCTTCTTTTCGTCAATATCAATAAAGCCATATTTGTCATCATAGACCACTTTACCATCTTTAATTATTTTTACATAAGTGCCTGGTAATTTACCCTTATCAACATACTTATGAAGACGTTGTGTAGCTATATTTAAAGAATCTTCAGATATTCCTACGGATTGAGGTGTAGCGCTATTACTTTGGCATGAACCATTAAGGAAAAGAACGCCTAATAAAAAATAGATCGGTATCAGTTTAATTTTCATGGGTGTAAGACTTAAATAAATAAAATAATTTTAGTTAGCTAATACAATATACAAAACTGTACTATCATCAAGTATACTTTATTTCTATTACAATTTGTTTTAAGTAATTAAAAAATGAATCCAAAAAACTTAAGAGTAATTTTAATTGACTATTTGTTTCTGGACATTCTAAATAGTACAATTAATGGTAGTATCCCTAGTACAGCATGCATTACCATAGGGTAAATTATCATACTTTCAGTAATTCCCTCAGGCATATTTTGGTCGTATTTTACAAGTAAAATCGCTAAAAAATTTATGACGATTAGAGAGAGTAAAATTCTTAAAATTAAAGATTTTTAAGAGATACAGCTTCACTGTTAATATTGTAATTAGCAATGTTTTTTCTTGCCGGAAATGATATAATCCCTAAAACCACAAATAGGGCAAGGAAAATAACACTGAGTTATGAATTTTCATTAAATGTTGGCATAAGTGAATTAATAGCTAGTAATGAAGAGAGAAAATAGCCCAACAGAAAATAAAACCTTTTAAGTGTAATTGCACCGTAAATGCTGATAAACGAAATTAAAATTGCGATAATGAGAATTTCTATTTGAATTGATTTATGATTATGAATTAAGTAAACATAAAGAGATTTGGTTTTAAATCAAATTTTTTAATCACTCTGAATCTTCAAGTTTCTTTCGTTTTTTATTCTTTCTTTTTAAAACTAGATTTTGGCGTTTGTAAAATTGGTTTCGCCTACTTACATAGACCAAGTGTTTTGCGAGATAATAGATGGTAGTAAACGTAGCTGCTAAACTTCCCCCAGCACCCAGAATTTCTAAATCATTGTCAATCTCTTTGAGGAGCACACCTCCTACAAGGATTGTAGCCGATACTAGAAAGTAATTCCTACTCATCTCAACTTTGGTGTCTAATTCAATTTTCTTTAGTGAATCTTGAAGAGCTAAGCTATCGATTTGAGCATTGAGATTAAACCCTAACAATAAGGCAATAAAAAGTTTTTTCATAATTTATAATTTGTTTAGATCTTCAATATCATTTTTTGAATATTTTAATACTAAGAGTTTATTATGCCAAAACTAAATAAAACATCAGGTTAATTTAACAACGAAATTTATATTAATTCTAGGGACATAAATTTTTGCTATTAGTTATTTCCAGTACAAAAGAACCCTCCACAAGGGAGGGCGTTTTTCATTAATTTAAAATATTTGCGTTGTGGTAACCGTCTTCTCTGACAATTATTCCTTCATCACTAAGTCACATTTGACTATGTACAGGAAAATTAACAATTTTATTTTTTATTTTTTTATCGTAAAATTTATCCAAATATAAGCTACGCCCCCTTTCTCCTATTTAATTAACAGAATAAAATTTAATTATTAAAACTTACCATATAGTTGTTTATTTGTATATTTACAAATATTAATATAACCATGACATTCGATTGAATTTAAGTAACAACATATTCACATTAACAATTGTATTATCATTCTTTTTTTTAGGATGTGTTGATGACATGTTGGATGAAGAAATTACAACAACATCTTCATCAATCAATAGTGAAGAATTGCCCATAGATTTGGTAGGCGATTTAGAAATAAGTGATTTTATTTGGAAAGGATTAAATGACTATTATTACTGGCAAGATAATCTTGAAAACCTATCAGATGATAAAGCAAAAGACCCTCTTGAATACAGTAAGTTTATAAACTCATCGCCTAAACCTGTTTCCTTTTTTGAATCACTTAAACATCCTGATGATAGATTTAGTTTTATCCAAGAAGATTATCGAGAGCTTGAAAATACTCTCCAAGGTGTTTTTTCAACATTTGGGGTGGAATTTGGTCTTTTACGAGCTTGTATAAATTGTAATGATTTAATTGGATTTATTAAGTTCGTTTACAAAGACTCAAACGCTTATGGTAAAAACATTCAAAGGGGGGACATTTTTATTGGGGTGAATGGTAATTCTTTAAAAACGACAAATTATCAATCGCTTCTCTTTGGTAATCAAGAGTCAATATTCCTAAATATGGGTAAAATTGAAAACGGGGCAATTCTAAGAAAAAACAGTGATATTGAATTGATTAGGGAATTTGATGTTCAAATTAACCCTATTCAAAAAAGCTCCATAATCAGCATAGAAAATCAACAAACCAAATCTTCTGAAAAAATTGGTTATCTGATGTATAATCAATTCATTGCCGATAAAAGCGAAGAACTCAATCAAGTTTTTAAAGAATATAAAGATCAAGCTATTGATGACCTAGTTCTTGACTTAAGGTATAATGGAGGGGGTTCAATTAGAAATTGTGTTGAGCTAGCTAGCATGATCACAGGTCAATTCAAAAATGATGTTTTTGCAAAAGAACAGTGGAATATAAAAACTGAAACTTATTTAATCGAGAATTTTGGAAAAGAGACGATTCTAAATAGGTTTGTAGGCTTTCTGCAATCCGGTGAACAAATCAATAGCCTAAATTTAGGTAGGATATTCATTATTACTTCATCTCAAACTGCTTCAGCGAGTGAGTTACTCATTAATGGATTGAGTCCATACATTGAAGTAATTCATATTGGAGGTCAAACAACAGGTAAAAATGTAGGTTCTATTACAGTTTATGATTATATAGATGGAGAACAAACTAAAAATCCAAATCATACCTACGCAATGCAGCCTATTGTTCTGAAAATTGCAAACAGTGAAGGATATGCTGATTATACTGATGGATTAATTCCAGATTATTTCGCAGAAGAAGAACTTCAAAATCTAGGTAGTCTTGGGGCAAAAGACGAGCCTCTACTGTCGCTAGCCTTAAACATTATACAGGGTTCAATCGTGCTTACTGAAAAAAAGGAAATTTTTTCTAATCAATTTAGATTAAACAACGATTTAGTTAACAACAAACAAGAAATGTATTCTGATAAAGGTAAATTATTAAGAAAGGGTTTAAAATCAAAATTGTAATTTGAAATTAGGAGGAAACATAACATTTGATATCATTATTAAAAGGATTTTGAGAGGTTTTCAATCACTTAACAAATTGAAAACTTTTGTTCCTCTTTTTATAATCTTGTTACTTTCCTTTGGCCAATCTTTTTCACAACAACAAATAATTCTAAATAACGATCTCCCAAAATCTGAGATACGATATAATAGTGCTCTGTTGAGTGTTGAAATAAATAAGGCAATAGATTTAACGTTTGACGGAAATATTAAATTAGTTTTTGGTACAGCTTCATCATCACTTGCTTCTCCAACATTTGGAATGGTTTCATCTACAATAATCGGAACCGTAAATAGTACAGAAGATTTTAATTTAAACTACTATGATTTCCTAGTAGAAGGTCTTGAACCAAACACCACATACAAATATAAATTTGTTTTAGAAACAACCTCTTTTACAGTGGAAAGTTCAGAAGAGTATATCACAACAACAGATGGATGGGACGTATTACCTAAACAAACTTTTGAAATACCTGAATGGGCAATAACTGAAAATGGAAAATCAATTAAAGAAGGAGATACACTTGGAAAAGTAAAATACGATGATATAGATCAGAATTGGAAAAAGATTAAAACTTATTACAAAACCACTATGGCACTCACAGGCGATGGGGATCTATGGGCATGGGGTAGAAATTCAAATTATTTAGTCCCTGGACTTGACTCTGGAAATTTTTTGGAAGAAAATGTCGAAGTTCAATATAAGCCTACAAAAGTAATGGCAGAGCCTGATGAAGATTTTTACAATAATCTAGATAGTGATGGTGACGGATTTTGGAATGTTGACGAAGAGATTGCAGGCACCTCATCAAATAACCCTACAGATAAACCCATTGATAGTGATAGTGACGGATTCTCAGATATTTTTGAAGAAGAATTAGGACTTGATCCGAACTCTCCAATTTCGTATGAGGATTGGGTTGAAATTGAGGAATATGCTCTTAAAGAATCAAATGTTGGGAATATAAAATTCGATGATTTTTCGTTCTGTAGGACTTTTGCAATTGGAATTAATAAAGAAAATAAAAAATTATTTGGTTGGGGAGGAGTATATGGTGGAGTTGATGGATGGGATAGTGTTTATGATGCAAATGGTAATTTGCCTGGTGGTAATATTGCTAATGTAGTTATGGAAAAACATAGTGGAGCTGAAATAATTTTTCCAAGACCTATAAGACTCCCCTATAATTGGCATAATAGTGAATTTAAAGATCTTAACTGGGTTAGAGTTGAAGTATCTGATAATTTCATAAATCCTAAATATCCAAATATTAACAAACAAGATAATATTTATGATGCTACTGTTGCTGCTATCACAGATACCGGAGATTTGTACGTATGGGGTGTTGTAGACGGGATTATTGTGTTTAAATTTAATAAAATTGAACATAATTTCCCTTGGAAAGATATTTCAGTAAGTGATAAAATCATTGCAATTGATCAAAACGGAGATTTATATTCAATTAGGGATTTAGAAATTGGTGATAAACCTGATTCTTCAAGAGTAGATACAGATTTTGATGGTATAAGTGATCTTGAAGATGCATTTCCAAATAATTCAAACTTTCAATATGACTTTGATGGGGATGGCTTACCTGATAAAGTAGAATTATTAATTGGAACTTCTATCTCTAACGTCGATCACGATAATGACGGGATTTGGGACAGTGAGGATCAATTTCCAAAAAATAGCTCAAAACAATTTGATAGGGATTTTGACGGATTAGAGGCGAATGAGGATCCTAATGATTTTGATGAAGATACAGACGGTGATGGTGTTAATGACTTTCTAGACCTTTACCCTGAGACCCCGTATGGTCTTCAAAATACTAGTAATTTTCAAAATAAAATTTCATCATACGAACAAAAGGATCAAAATAATAATTATCCATTTGTGGATCAGGATTNTGATCGGGATGGTTTGGCTGATATTTTTGAACGACGAAATTATACTGACCCCTTTAATTCAGATACAGACCAAGATGGAATTGTAGATGGTGAAGATAAATTTCCAAATTCCTATCACTATAGTAGGGATTCTGATAATGATGGATTGCCCGACAACTTTGAAACACTTTATAATGGTACAAAACCTAATAAATCAGATAGTGATGAAGATGGATTTATTGACGGTGTTGATATAGGAAAAAGAAATGAAGTCCTTGCAGTTTTAAGAGGTTTTGATTGTAGTGGCGGTTATCAGATTTGTGATTCATGGCAATTTTACTGGAGATTTGTTGAGATCTCTTATGATTGTAATAATGATGGGATTATAACTTTTGAAGAATGGAATAATGAAGCAAGTTGTTCTAATAATAAAATTCAAAGAGATGACTACCCATCAGATATTGATAGAGCTTCTGATTCAGATTTTGATGGTGTTGAAGATAGAGATGATGATGATGATGATAATGATGGCTATCTAGATATCTGGGAGTTGGATCCAGCAATAAATACTGATCCACTTAGATGGGATTCTCAGCCAGAGGATAGTGATTTTGATCGGATACCAGATGTTATTGAAAGACGTACTGAAGCTGAAGGAGGAACACATACTGACCCCTATAATTCAAACACTGATGGTGATTGGGCAGATGATGGTTGGGATGACTGGCCTAATGATCCTACTTTAGCATGGGATACTGATAAAGATCGTTTAGAAGATTGGGCAGAAATACAATTTACAAAAACTGACCCTAGAAATCCTGATACCGATGGTGATGGAGTGGCAGATGGTGATGATGCATTTCCATCTGAAAACGGAAATTATAGCACTAATCCAGGACCTTTTGCAGGCACACTTGATACAGATAAAGATGGTTGGTCTGATGAATACGAAAAAGATTTCTATCCAAGTGATGATATAGATAATGATAATAAACCCAACTGGGAGGACGATGATAGTGATGGGGACGGTTACAAAGATTGTGAATGTGATCCGGAAAAATGGGTTCAATATTCTGATACAAATTACGGATGGACCTGGTGGGAGCNNAACTGGAGGCAATGTGAAGGCTTTATTGAGGGTGGCTTAAATCCATGGGAANAGGACCCTGATACAGGTCNGTGGTATCCAGTAAACAGATGGAAAACAGATCTTTTCCCTAAAGATTCTGAGGAATGGTCGGATTTTGATGGTGATGAAATCGGAGACAATTCAGATATTGATAAAGACGATGACGGAGTTTTAGATAAACTTTACTTAAGTATTAAAGATTTTGAAAACTCAGGTATTGACCAGGTCAAAATAACAAACATTAATTTGACTCACCATGATATAAAAACAAAAACATCGACAAGCGAACAACTTCCAGATCAATTAATTGCAGTAGAAAGGGATGTGGAAAATTCTACTCAAAGTTTAACTATTTGGAATCATATTTTTGATGACCAGAATGGAATAATTAAGAACGAACAAAGATTTAATTGGAGTATTGGAATCACTGACTGGCAGGAAAGAGATAGGGCTTATCGGCATATAAAAGATTTAATTGATCCTGACGATAATGGAAGACATGATGATGCTTTAACAGATAATAATGGGGACCGTTATACTGTTGAAACAGCTGTTAAAGACTATAATAGTTCTTATGGGGATTATGAGACGAAAATAGAATTAAATAATCCATATTTCAATGGTGCTTTTGAAGTGAGTATGGACGTTGAACTTAGTCGTGGAGCAGAGACATATAAAAAGAAATTTACTATTAAAAAGAGTCATAGGTGGTCGTCTGTTGAAAATTATTATTCAGTAATAGAAACTACAAAAGGTGCTGGATTTAAAAATATATTTGATATAGATATATTAATAGATGTATTCTCTAAAAACGCATCATCAACTATTAATTCTGATTTTGGTGATTGGGATGGGGTTTACGATAGTAACCGTAATGGAATTTACGGAGAAGATGGAGATGAATGTTTTTGTAATAACGGTCCTGGAGAATATAGTTACTTGACTGAAGATCTCTACCCTGACGAAGTTGACAGGGATGATGATGGAGATAGGTTCTTTGATATTGATGAAAATTTTACAGGTTCAGATTCAAAAGACGCTAGGATTAAACCTGGTGCTGGATTCAAAGATGATGATAACGATGGTCTATCTAATAATTATGAAATTAATAATGATTCTGATCCAAATGACTGGGATTCTGATGACGATGGTATAAGCGATGGTCCTAAATCCCCAAGATTTGATGATGATTGGACATATGCAATACAAGTGCCAGACCTAAATGCAACTACAGATATTGGAGAAAATTTATACATAAAGTTAAATGGAGGTGTAAGTGAAATGTATCATGATGGAATTAGAATTGAACTTACAACTAATAGCCAGATGACTGGTCAGGAGGTGTTAAACTACTTTAAAAATGAATTAGAAAATCATTATTATAAAGGTTGGGAATCTATAGTGTTCAGCCCAAACAGAATTGCCCAAGCTGAACCAAATGGAACATATGTCATAAACATGAGAGACACGTTTTGGGATGGATGGCAGGGTGGCCATATAAAAGTGACTATTGACGGTTCCTCAAAGTTTTATGGTATTCCAAGTGAAACCCAAGGTTATAACGAGAGATATCTGCAAACCAACTCTTTACTTGAACCATATCCTGGTAATGAAAATTTATCAACTGGAACTGTTTCTTTTACAATTCCTTCTGGAACATCTGAAGTTAAATTTGAATTTTCACCAGGTTGGTTTTTTGAAGAAAATAAGTTTTCTATACATCACTATATCAATGGAGTCGAACAAGACACATATCTTTTGGACAAGACACCCCATAATTATATTTTTCACGATTTTGGACAAGGATCTAACGATGAATTTGACTCCAATTTATTTGATAGGGTTGCAAGATTTCAAATAATCTTAAAAGGCAAAAGATTGATTTTAAGGGACATTGATGGTGGTAATATTTATGGAAAATCTTTTGAATTAATTCAAGACAATGGGAAACTACGTCTTTTAGGTTACGACAATGATGCGGCACTTAGGATAGGGAATGCTTTTAAAGGCGCCGATTTTTATAGCACTAATGGACTAAATACTAATTGCTGTAATAATATGACATACTCCGAGGGCAGATTTTATTATTCATCTCAAACAAAGGATGATTTGAGAGACATGTTCCCAAATGATCCAAATGAATTTTGGGATACCGATGGTGATGGTATTGGTGATTTTTCTGATAATGATATTGATAATGATGGGATAAGTAACGGCGTAGATCCTGAGCCTTATAGACACTCTGATCTTGGTTCAGCTTCTTTTAAAAGTCCGCAAAATCCAAACTCAGCTGATGATACTGATGGTGATGGAATAAGTGATGGAATGATGTTCTATAATGGTGTAAATACTTGGAATCTTTCAATACCTATTCCAAATATTAACAGTTATTTAGTAACTGGAACTTATACACTTGAACTGCTAGGATTTGGAAATAATGGTGAAAAAATTAAAATAGATCATAATGTTAGTTCGTCTTCTTCTGTAACTGGATCGGATCTTCTAACTTACTGGAAGACACAACTGGACTCATATGGAGATTTATATTCAGATAGGGATGGCTACAAGACAATTCCATTTACTACAGAAATAAAATATAATCGGCTTGAAATAAAACCTAATCCTGATGACAATGGGGGTTATACTGACACAAATCAACCTTTTAAAGTAGCAGTGCCTATATTAATTCCTTATGGAAATACAATGCTCAAACTTTTTGAAAGAGATGAAGCTTATGCTAAACAGTGGGGTTGGATTTATAAACAAAGACTATCAAATCTAGGATGTTGTACATATACCTTTATGAACAAAGGGTATATAATAGGTGGGCAGGAGGATGATCAGCGTTTTTTTGACATGTTCCCCGATGACCCTTATTCAAACTGGGATACTGACGAGGATGGGGTTGCCGACAATTATGATGATGACATAGATGGTGATGGAATAAATAATTTAGAAGATGGAGCTCCATATGATAAAACTTCTACCCTTGATACTGACAAAGATGGGATTGGAAATTTTATTGATAAAAATGACGATAACGATGATTTTCTTGATATAGATGATCCAGACCCACTTAATCCTTCTAAAAGAAATGACGAAGTAGATTCCGATGGAGATGGTTATACTGATACATATGAAACTAAGAAAGGGATGAATCCGAATTACTGGGATTCTGATAAAGATGGGGTACAAGATGGAGAAGTTGGGTTTGCTGAATTTAGAGGTCCACATTCTAATAATGATGATAACGATAATGATGGATACCTTAACTATGATGAAGATTTGGCTGGGTCGGATAAAAATGACAGTTCCTCTGTTCCAATTGATAGTGATAATGACTATTATTCAGATACTTTTGAGACAGAACACGGTCATGATAAAAATAATCCATTAAGCCCAGCTAATGGTCTTGACTCTGATAATGATATGTATTTTGATTATGATGAATCTTTGAATGGAACAAATCGTTTTGATAGTAATTCTAAACCATTAGACAGTGATGATGATAATTATTCAGATTTAATTGAAATCAACAATGGGTTTGATCCAAACAATCAGAATTTGAAACCTGACAGAAGGGACTTTTTTGATCAGGCTAGAGATCCAAATTCATGCTGTAGTGGTTATAGTCTAGATTATAGATATGGCAAAAAGATACAGTCAATAACACCTGGGCGTTCGTATCCTCAAAATATGAGCTTTGTTAGAGATGCAGATATGTCGATCACTGATATGTTTCCTACAGATCCAAACGAATGGTGGGATAACGACTTAGATGGAATAGGAGATAATGCTGATCTAGATGATGATGATGATGGTGTTTTAGATTCTGAAGAACTTACTCCAAGACTTGTAGGAATTTGGGATTTTANGGTTACAAATCCACTTTTATATGATACTGACCAAGATGGAGTGGGTGATAAACTCGATCAAGTCCCATGGGATGAAAAAAGCACAATAGATACAGATGGAGATAATATTGGCGATAATAGTGATTGGGATGACGACGGAGACGGAGAATCTGATGAATGGGAAAAGGAATTAGGAACAGATCCACTTTTAGTTGACACAGATGGAGACGGTTATTCCGATGGCCCTATCGCTAGTGGAATTCCTTCAAAGACTGAATCAGGTACTGTTGAGATAATACCATTTGAGAGATTTGATGAGAATGGCAATTGGATGGAGATTATAGAACTCAATCCTACATATACTTCTTCATCTACAATTGGAGATGATTGGGATAATTTTGAATTTATAACAGAAGGCCGAGGAATACCTTGGGAAGAAAACTTTAAGGTACAAATACAAGCTGGTGGCACAGCTTTAGAGATTCTAAACAGGCTTAAGGCTTCAATTGATGGGCAACAAATTTTCTACAGTGACTTTAATAATTCAAATAGAACTGTTACACAAACGCTTTCAGCCTCTGTTTCAGGAACAAGACTCACTATAAAAAGTGACCAAAATATAAAACCTTTCTATACTCAACTTAATTGGTGGAGCCAAAGAATTAGAATTTTTACTTCGATAAGATATTGGGACGGTAAAGATCAATTTCCACTTGATGATAATGAATGGGCTGATTTTGATCACGATAGAATTGGGGATAATAGTGACCCAAACACGGATTGGGATGAATTAACAAATGAACAAGAAATTGCATTAGGAACTGATCCTTATTGGTGGGATACTGATGGAGATGGAGTAGATGATTTTTGGGATCAAGCTCCTCTGAACAAAAATGCAGTCCAGGATATTGACAGAGATGGAAAGCCTGATGAAATTTGGGAAGATAAAAACAATGATGGATTTATTAATTTTTGGAACAGAAATGAGGAAGATTCATATTCGGATGCTCCACCAGTGTTTTATAATGGCGGGGATAATCCATTCCCAGGTATTTTAGACGAAGATGTTGATAATGATGGCTTGAAAAATCATATTGAAGATCAAAGAGGGTTAGACAAATGGGATTCTGATAGTGATGATGACGGTATATTAGATGGTGATGATCTTTATCCTTTAGACCCATCAGAATGGGCAGATATTGATCAAGACGGAATACCAGACAATCGTGATAAAGATGACGATAATGATAAATATTCAGATCTTGACGAATTATTTAATAAAACATCTACGACCTCCTCTACTTCATTTCCTCAAGAAGATTACGATCAAGACTTCATATCGGATAATTATGAAAAACAAATAGGAACTAATTTCCAAAGTAATGACACTGATAATGATGGGGTTATTGATGGAGAAGATGCATTTCCACTTAATTTTTCTAAAAAATATGACACTGATTATGATGGGATTGAAAACAGTGTAGATGAGGATGATGATAATGATGGTATGAAAGATGTATTCGAATTGCTATTCAATAAATTTAATCAAGCAGGCTTAATGCCTGCAAATACTTCAAGTATATCAACATTGGTATTTGATAATTTTCTAGAAGATTCAGATGGTGATAGATTACCGGATATTTTTGAAAAAGCTTTAAGGGAAAATCTTTTAGATTCAATTCAATCGGATAATTCAGCAGCTAATAGAGAATTTGCTAATTATACTCCACCTAATATTTGGTTAATTAAAGATACCGACAATGATGGTATTCCAGACGGAGATGATATAGCTATTTTTGACTCCCAAGGAAAAAATGATTTTGATAATGATTATGTCTCCGATCGAAATGACGATGATGATGATAATGACTATTTATATGATTGGCTAGAAAAAGATTTTGGAACCGATCCATTTAATGCTGATACTGATGGTGATGGGTATGGTGACGCAATTGATTTTTATCCTTTAAAAAATACTTTATACTCTAGAAATCAATTAAGTTCGTATTTAAGTAAAACCCAGATTGGTCAAAATATAAAATGGGATAAAATCAGTTCATGGAATAGCGGACAAATTGGGTCATCATATGCGGGATTAAGTAATGATGGAGATCTCTATGTTTGGGGAGTAAATTATGGCGGATTACCTGATTATACAGAGGAGGCTCTAGAAAAATGGAACAATGGTCTCGAATATGGATTTACAATTAAGGAGCCAAAATTAATAGAACTAGAACTAGAACAATCGACTCGATCTCGATCAAGGAGATATTCAAGAAGGGGAAGTAGAAGTTTAACAATAAAATATAAAGGGACAAATGTTGATTTAGGCAAAGGGTTTGGTGTCCTTCAAACTAAAAATGGAAAATTTTTATCATGGGGCAAAAACCTTAGCTCTCAGTTAGGTAATGGAAAAAATGAAACTTATAAAAAATTAATCCAACCTGAAATTGAGTTTGGTTATGTTAGAAATATCTCAGCCGGTGATCAGCAAACCGGTATAATCAATCATGTCAATCAACTAAAAATGTTTGGTTCAAATGACCAAGGGCAATTAGGCAATGGAGCTCCGCCATACAATAAGCCTTTAGATTTAACGCTTAATTGGGAAGGGTTAACATCAGACCAAGTATCCAAGGTTGCAGTGACTAAAACTGAAACAGTTATTCTTACAAATGATGGGAAAATTTATGCATTCGGTGATAATAAATATGGACAGCTTGGAAGAGGCGTAGCTTCAATCAAAGCAGATGATTTTAGTCCTAGACAAATAAATTCGGATAAAACATGGAAAGATATTTATGCATCATCAGAACACATATATGCATTCGATCAATCTGGAGATTTATATGCCTGGGGAAGAAACAATAATTATTCCCTTGGTCTTGGGATTGATTACAAAAATTTAACTTTTGTTGCAACTCCAACGTTAGTTAAATTCAATAAAACACTAAATGGAACAGTCGTCACAGAAAATGTAAATCTTGATAAAATAAAAGATTTCTCACCTCTTGTTGGAGGATTTGTCTTTTTGACAAAAGAAGGTGAACTTTGGGCCGCAGGCCAAAATATCTATATGAATGCCTGGTTTCCACTTGCTACACCTAGAAGAATAGGGTTTAAAAGCAATTGGACTAAGTTTCATGATTTTAAAAATGGAGAACAAAATATTTTGGTTGAAAATGACATAGGAGAAATTTGGGGATCAGGCTCTAATAGATGGAAACAGTTTACTGACGACCCTTGTGAGAAAATAACTCCGCAAATTGTAAAGCTTACAATTACTCATCCATTAAGATATCAAACTTTTAAATTTACAATAGGAGAGGTTAAAGGATCAGCTAATCTATTACTAAATTTAGGAGACAATAACATTTCTGCTTCAGCTTCAGAGACACTAGGATTAGATGATTTAATCAATAAACTTGTTTTAAATTTTAATAGTCAAGATAAAGTTTCTTTAAGAAGTTCTGTTTCACTTGTTTCATCTGGAACTAACGGACAAGTTCCAAGAGTATTAGAATTTCGAGCAAAAACTTTTTCTAATTTTAACCTATCAAGCATAGCTTCTAACAGGTCACAATGGGAAACAAATGTGACATTTCAAACCGTAACAAGTACTATCTCAGGTCCAGTAAATTATTCAATTGTCTTAGGTGGTCAAACTTTTACAACAAGTTACACTCAGTCAGCAGATGATAACCAAGTTTCCGCTTCAAAAGCAGCGATTGAAAAAATTATAAGAAAAGCAAAAGAACTTCAACAAAATGGAAGCTTAGATTACGTATATAAATTTGAAATAAAAGAAATTCAAGGAAGTTTTCACTTACTTGTTAAAAATGAAAATAGACAGTCTTTTATATCTGGATATGTTCAGAATTCTAATCATTCAAGTAGTACAATAGGTATATCCGAAGTTTCAGAATTTGAATTTTTTGATTGTGATAAAGATCAAACATATTTCAATGGGTTGGTTAAAGTGTTTAGATCTGATGAAAATATATTTGAAAATATTTCACTTGGAGAAAAACATGCTCTTGGAATAACTGATGATGGAAAGGTTTATTCGTGGGGAAGTAATGAAAAAGGACAACTTGGAAATGGAAATGAAGATAAATTTTCTCTCACTGGGAGCCCAACCTTAATTGAAAGTAATGTTGTTTTAAGTAATGGTGTGAGTAATACATCAATTATATCCTATACCTTAAAATCGATAAGTGCTTCTGGTGAAGTTAGTTTTGCAATCGATCAAAATGGTAAAATGTTTGCCTGGGGTGATAATATTTTAGGTTCTTTAGGAACTGGTGATAACAGTGCTAAAAAAGTTCCTAATGAGATATTAACCCCAGATAATTCTACTTGGGATAAAAACTTAGGAGGTTATAGATTCCAAATGGCAAGTTCATTAAATAATGGTCAGAGAAAACTCTGGGGTTGGGGTTATCAAAAATTAGGTAATCTAGGTGCTTTAGGAAATCTTAGTACTAATGCAGTAGATTTAGGAACTACATATCCGCCAAATAATCCTGCCGTTTCAGGGATAGTATCTACAACAGTTGATGGTGAATACTATGTTGCCAGTAAGCTTTTAGAAAATTACCTTAAGAGTCTTGACTTTGAAGGAACTGGAACTACATCAAATAATTTATCTTCTAAGGCTGGTGGCCCAGGTCTTTCATCTAAAACTTCTACTAAGCTCTCAGGTTATTCTGGTACGATTCAAAGCTCTGATCCTAATTTAACTAATGGTTCGACCTCCAAATCAAAGTCTAAAAATAGTTTAACCAAAAAATATAATGTAGGTAAATGGAAAGTGAAAAAGTCTAAAGCTAAGTTTGATAATAGTCCAGTAGCTGCAACAGTAGCACATGAGGGCGAAAATGACACGCAACAGGCATTTGTTAACTTTAAAATTGTTGATATAAATGAGAAGCCTATAGATATTCAACTTCCAGACTGTACTACATGTAAATCAAAGAAAAATGGGAATACAAGCAAAAAAGGGGAAAAATTAATCTCATACATAACCATGATTGATCCAGATGAGGAAGATATACTGACAGCTTCTATACCTAACAGCTCACCAAACAGTGATAAATTCTCCATTAAAAATGGTTCTCTATATTTCGATAATACCTCAGCTCAAGCAAATGTTCCATATTCTGTCATTTTAAGGGCGACTGATTGGGAAGGTTTAGCTTACGATGAGTCTTTTGAGATAATTGAGAATGAAAATGGAGATGTAATAATTGAGGAAGTTGCTTCTGCAGAAACCTCAGGTGGTAGTGGCTACTCTCAAGTATTAGATTCAGACGGCGACGGTTACACTGATGCTGATGAAATCTTAATGGGGACCAACCCATTTGATTTTAGGGATTACCCTTTAGATCTAGATAGAGATGGTATTCTTGATTTTTATGATGATGATCTTGATAATGATGGATATTTAAATGAATTTGATTTATTCCCAAATGATCCAAATGAATGGAAAGACGATGATAATGACGGAATCCCTGACAATCAAGACATTGACGATGATAATGATGGAGTGTATGATATTTCAGTAAATTGGGAGGATAATTATATCGTTCAAGACTTATTCCCAAATGATCCTAATGAATCTTCAGATTTTGATCGTGATGGAATTGGAGATAACGCTGACACAGATGATGATAATGATGGTTTTGCTGATGATATAGATGCCTTTCCTAATAATCCTCTTGAATGGTTGGATACAGATGGTGATTTGATTGGAAACAATTCAGATCCAGATATTGACAATGATGGTTACTCTAATTTTGATGAAGAATTCTTTGGAAGTGATCCACTTGATTCTTTAAGTTTTCCTCCAGATTTGGATTCTGATTTCGTCCCAGATGCTATAGATGCGGATATTGATGGGGATACAATTCCAAATGAATTTGACAATGCCCCGTTACTGTATAATCCAGATCAAAATTTTAATGAAAGTGATGAAAATTTTATTTTTCCTGAAATCCCAAAATTCTTTACCCCGAATGGAGACGGAATAAACGATGTTTGGACCCTAGAAGAAATCCAAAGATACCCCGCAAATAAGGTTTGGATATATGATAGTTATGGAAACCTAATTCTTTATGCGAATCCCTATCAAAATGATTGGGATGGCACATTGAACAATAGTCCATTACCTCAAGGTAGCTATTTGTATATGATTGATTTAAATGGAGACGGTCAAATTGAGTATGAAAACTGGATTTACATAACGAGATAAACTTTTGAGAAAATTAATACTTCTGTTCTTTATCATCTCTACTATCAGCCTTCATGCACAACAAGGAGATGACTCGAGTTTCTTTTTCTCACAGATGAGTTTCTATAACCCAGCTTATGTAGGTTCAAATTTTGTTAATGAAATCTCACTATCGTCAAGAAACCAGTGGACATCTATAGAAAATTCACCAAGAGGACAATTATTAACTTTATCCTCTCCAAGAAAAAATAATGTTGGTTTAGGTATTTCAGCCTTCACAAGAAAAAATTTTGTTGAACGAAGATCTCTTGNTTATATAGATTTTTCATATAAACTCCAATTCAGTTCAGAAAGATTTTTATTTCTTGGACTCAAAGGAGGAACCAGTCTATTTAAAACAGACTTTTCAGAAATCTCGAATCAATCTATAATTACAGATCCAGCTTTGAATAATACGAATCGAGTAAAACCTAATTTAGGGATTGGCTTATTACTTAAATATCCAAAATTTTATTTTTCATTCTCCATCCCGCGTTTATTTTCACAATCAGATAACAATTTTGAATATAATAATGAGAGAATGAATACTTATTTAGGTGTAGGGTTTAAAAAAGAAGTCCTCTCTAATATTAGCTTTGAAACGAATGCTTTTCTAAGACTTATCCAAGGAAGTAAAGCAATTATGGATCTTAACGGCTTGTTAAGTTTCAATGAAAATAT
>JGI26082J51739_10000833_pt1 | contig 19442 bp, 18 predicted proteins | sample SaaInl5LU_22_DNA_FD_51739 | JGI IMG/M metagenome (IMG submission 51739)
GACCAAATTTATAGAACTGAAAAAGAAAAAATTAATGCGATTATTGAAAATATTAAAGAAGCAAATAAACAAGGTCAGCCTATATTGGTTGGAACAACTAGTATTGAAAAATCAGAAGAGCTTTCAAATCTCTTAAATCAACAAAGTATTAAGCATAATGTCCTCAATGCTAAACAACATGAAAAAGAAGCTTCGATTATTGCTCAAGCAGGTCGTCTACGTGCAGTAACGATTGCAACAAATATGGCTGGGAGAGGGACAGATATCCAGCTAGGTGGAAATTTAGAGCTTAGAAAAATGGAGAGCAATGATCCAATCCAAGAAGAGCAGCTATTTAAGGAGGAAAAGCAAAAAGTAATGGAAGCAGGTGGGTTGTTCGTTATTGGGACAGAAAGACACGAAAGTAGAAGAATTGACAATCAATTGAGAGGTCGGTCTGGACGTCAAGGGGATCAAGGAAAATCTATTTTCTTTTTAAGTTTAGAAGATGATTTGATGAGAATTTTTGGATCAGAGAGAATAGACTCTATGCTACAAAAACTTGGCTTTAAAGAAGGTGAAAGCATTGATCATCCGTGGATCAATAAAGCTCTTGAAAAGGCACAACAAAAAGTCGAGGCAAGAAATTTTGATATAAGAAAATCACTTTTACAATTTGACGATGTAATGAGCGATCAACGTAAAGTTATTTATGAACAAAGATTAGAAATATTAAAAACTGAAAATATTTATCAGACAACAAATAATTTTTTTGAAGATGTATCTGAAGATATTATTCAGTACTCAAAACTTTCTCCAGATGAATTAGATAAAAGTATACTTAAATCAAGAATTGANAGAATTCTTGGGTCAAAAATTAATGATAGTGATGTCGATACATTTATAAAATTAAGTCACGAAGAAAAAGTCAAAAAATTGAAGACTAAATTTGAAGATCGAAGAAAAGATAGAATTAGTAAAGTTGGAGACAATGTAAATAAAGATATTGAAAAAAAAATATTTTTACAAAATCTCGATTTTGAATGGAGAAGTCACTTACAATATCTAGAGCAACTTAGACAAGTCATTGGATTAAGAGGTTACGGACAAAAAAACCCTATTGATGAATATAAAAGAGAAAGTTTTGACTTATTTCAACAGTTACTGATTAAAATAAAGGAGAATATTGTAATTTTCTTATCAAATATTGAAGTAACTATTGCGGATCAAATGCAACAAGAATTATCTAAAGATGTCTCAAAAATAAAAAGACCAGAAGGTTGTCTCTTAGAAACAAACGAAAAAAGTAAAATTTCACGTAACGAAAAGTGTCCTGCAACTGGCAAAAAATTTAAATCCTGTTGTGGTTCACTAGTTTAAAATTAAAAAAATCACAACAGCAGAAAAAATAGCTAAACTAATCAAAATAGTTTTTTTATTTTTTGAAAGACTAGATTTTAAGTTGACCTGACTTATTGCATCAAAAGAGACAAGATCTGCAGGCAGGTTTTCTCCAATGCTTTTGAATTTGTTTCTTCTTTCATCTAAAATTTCATCTGGTGATTTAGATTTGTAATTTAAAATTTGTGTAACTAATTGATCTTTAATTTTTCCTGACATTTGATCTGGATTTCTATGAGCTCCACCTTTAGGCTCTTCAAGGATACCATCGATGATTTTGTATTTTTCTAAATCTTGAGCTGTAAGATGCATAGCTTCAGCTGCATCTTTTGATTTAGTTGCATCTTTCCATAATATTGAGGCACATCCTTCAGGTGAAATTACTGAGTAGATAGAATGCTCAAGCATCAATACTTTGTTTGAAGTTGCAAGTGCAATTGCACCACCTGACCCTCCTTCGCCAATTACAACAGAAATAATTGGAACTCTTAAACCTAAGCAACAATTAATTGATTGAGCAATGGCTTCTGCTTGACCTCGTTCTTCAGCTCCTTTNCCAGGGTANGCNCCAGGTGTATCAATAAATGTGATTACNGGTACATTATANTTTTCTGCCAATTTCATTAGCCTNATACATTTTCGATAACCCTCAGGACGCATCATTCCAAAATTTCTTCTAATTCTAGACTGAGTGTCATTCCCTTTTTCTTGGCCGATCACNAAAACTGACTCTCCNTTAATTTTTGCAAACCCAGTAATNGCTGCCTCATCCTCACCAAAATTTCTATCACCNGCGACTTGCTGAAAATTTTCAAATATAGATGAAATATAAAATTGAGCACGTGGACGGTNGTCGTGTCTTGCTATTTTTGTTTTTTTCCATCCATCTAAATTTGAGTAAATTTCGTTTATTTTTAATTGAATCTTATCTTCTAGATCATCAATTTGTGAACTATTCACAGACGATAAACCGCCCTCCTCATTAAAAGGATTTTTTAATTCATCTAAACTTTTATCAAGTTGTTCAAGATCTTTTTCAAAGTCAAGATATTGCATAAATTAATTATAAGCTAAACTCGTTTCTAATAAATAATTTTTTTAATTTATCATTATTCATATTATCAAAAATTTTAATAATGGATAAAATATCTCTTACATAATTTTTATTTAAGTCATTTAATTCCTCAATAACTATAATTGTCTTTAATAAAGCCTCATTATTTTCATTTTTTTCAAGAGAGTTAAANACCTCATTGGGAATATAAATTTGTTTATCATATATATTTTTTGATAAATTATTTGGTAAATCAATTTTTTCTAANTTTAAAATATTTAAGAACGCTATATCTTTATTGGATANTTCGTATTGATTTTCTTTAATTTTGGTATCGAACACTTGTAACATTTTTAAGATTTTTTTTCTTTCATTCTTATTTAAATCTTGATCAAATAAACGATGTAATTCCGATGCATAAATATACTCATTGTTAAAATTATCTAAACTAGATTGATTTGATCTTTTAAACGCCAAAATTTCTTCGACTAATTTTTTTCCAATAAGATTGGGGTTAGTTTCATAAATTTTGTCAAGTTCAAGATAGTAAACAGGGTCAGCAATTTTTTGTAATCCATTTAAATATAATTTTTCTTTAAAGTTATTTAATACTTCAATTTTTAATTCTGGTTTTTGAGTTAGCAACATTGCTTGATATAAAATAGCATGCGACTCAGGTCGTTTTAAATTTTGTGTTGCTTTATCAACTTTAAAAAGTTGCTCAAATGAAAAATTATATTTTTTATAAATATCTAATATTTTTTCATAACCATAAAGGTCTTCATTAACCGCTCTCTCAAGAAAAATAACAAGTTCATTTAGTTTATTTTTATTTTCAGCGCTTGTATCCTTCAAAACATTGTCCAGAAGTTGGTTAGATAACCCGCTTTTAAAAAAATAATTTCTTAAATCTTTAGATTTTGAAAAATTTTCATATTTAATTTCAACCTCATCATTTGTAAGTAAAGTTAAGTGAGCATTAAATACATTGTCATAATTTGGCTCACCCTTGTTACTATTCAAACCTATTAAAAAATTAGTTTTATTTATAAAAAATTTATCAAGTTTACTTGTTTCTGCCGTTAACTCTAATAATGACCTTGCTTGCTTTATTTTTTTAGCATGAATGAAACAAAATATTTTAAACTTTTCTAAATTCAAACTTTGAGTTCCCCTAACCATTAGGTTTGCATAAGAGCAAGCTTTGTCCGTTTCGCCAGCAGATAAATAATGGGTAAATAAAAATTCTAAAAATTTGTGATTGGTTTTTAACATCTCATTTTGATTAATAACCTGATCAACTAAATTTAGTTTTTTATTATTGATTAACCAATCTGATACAAAATTTAAGTGAGATTTTCCTCCATCTTCAAATACATTGATATTTGATTTTGAAAATAGAATTCTCTCTGAAATAGCTTGAACGCTTTTTTTATCTGAATTCAATATTGTCTGCTGAGCTCTTTCATAAACTGACGAGTTAATGTTTCTCCAAAAGCTTAATTCGATTTTTGTATCTTGGGGTTCAAATATTCCAAATATAATTTCTTGATCCGTAATATCTTGCGATTGGCTTATTTCACCAATACTTAAGTTAATCTTTTCCTTATCGAAAACTGTTGGAGGTAAATCTGCACTGTTAGTNTGATTTTGCTTGGTTTCATTTTGTTTAGTCTGCTCAGGTATTTTAATTTCTTGAGATTGTTTCCAAATATCTTTTGTCTCAGCCCAAGCAGAAACAGAGAGGAAGTGAATAGCNATTAAAAATATGAGCTGTTTACTTAACTTGTATAATAATATCATTTGGTAAGATTTTTTTTTCTTCTTTAGACTCTGGTCCAATTTCTAAAGAATTGACAAAGTACATTATTCCCAAAACNAGGGTAAGAATAATTATGAATCTTATTATTATTTTTTTAATCATGGATAATTAGTTTTATAAACATTTTGGTCTAAAATGTGTTAATAAATTAATATTATTCAGCGCACAATGTTAAAAACAATAGTCTTAATAGGTATGATGGGTTCGGGCAAAACCTCTGTGGGTAAAGAGCTGGCAAAAAATTTAAATTTAAATTTTATTGATAGCGATCAAGAAATTGAAAAAAAGTGCAAAATATCTATTCCCTCAATTTTTGAAAAGAAGGGTGAGGATTATTTTAGAAAAATCGAGGAAAAAATTTGCTGTAAATTGATTGATGGAAAACCTAAAATTCTATCATTAGGTGGTGGTGCATTTATTAATTCTAAAATTAGAAAAGAAATTAAAAAGAATGGAGTATCCTTTTGGATCAGTACAAATCTAGAAAACATTTATGATCGACTATTACAATCAAAAAATAAAAGGCCTATGCTTGATTACAATAATCTAAAAAAATCGATCAAAGATATATATGATTCTAGAAAAGAAATTTATAAGAAGGCTGATTATACAATTAGAACAAAGTCTGATAACAAAAAAAATATTGTTAAAAAAATTATAGAAAATCTATGAAAATTTTAAACGTACATACTATCTAAAAAATATCCAATTTTTATTGGAAATAATATTTTATCAAAATTTCATAGCCTTCAAGGAAAGTTTTTAAAAAAAACTAAAAAAGTTTTAGTTGTTACTTCCAAAAATATTCCATCAAAATATACTATGGAATTAAAAAGAAAAATTACAAACGCTAAAGTCTTTTCTATATCTTTGCCTGATGGAGAAAGAATAAAGTCTGATAAATATTTATTTCAAATTACAAACATCTTATCTAAAAATAACTTTTAGTAGAGAAGATTGCTTAATAGCATTAGGCGGTGGGGTAATTGGTGATCTTTCCGGGTTTGCTGCTAGCATATATAAAAGAGGCATTAATTTTGTTCAAATACCAACTACATTACTTTCGCAAGTTGACTCATCAGTGGGAGGCAAAACAGGAATTAATAATCAGTTTGGTAAAAATTTAATTGGTACTTTTTATCAGCCAAGCTTCGTACTCATTGATAGTCAAACTTTAAAAACATTACCTTATAGAGAGATGGTTGCAGGGTTTGCTGAAATATTAAAATATGCATTAATTTTAGATAAAAAATTTTTTAAATGGTTAGAAAAAAATGGAGAAGTAATCTTAAAAAGAAAAAATTTTAAAATAATTGAACAAGCTATTTATCAAAGTTGTCGTCATAAGGCCTTTGTCGTAAAAAAAGATGAGAAAGAAAAAAATATCAGAGCCATATTAAATTTTGGCCATACGTTTGCTCATGCCCTTGAAACGGTAACCAATTACTCAAAAACAATTATTCACGGCGAAGCCGTATTAATAGGCATGGTTGTAGCATCTAGATTATCAAACCAGTTAGGTTACTTGCCTTCTGTAGAACTCAAAAAAATTATTAATCTATATAATCAATTAAATTTAAAATTTAGTTACAGTAAAATTGTTAAAAACAAAAATTTAAAAAAAGTTTTTACCATTATGAACAATGATAAAAAATCAGATGGAAAAAATATTAAAATAATACTTTTAAAAAAGATTGGTTCATTTATAATTAAGGAAACTACCTTGAAAAAAAGCTTCATACCCTTAATTGAAAAAGATCTAAAAAATGGAATCTATTAATTATCTTTCCATTTTTTATATAGCGCTTTTAATCATCATATCTGGAATGTTCTCTGGATCTGAAACATCAGTCACTTCAGTTGATAGAAGTAAAATTCATAAATTAGCTAATAAAGGAGATAAAAGAGCAAAAAAACTTCTTAATCTCATTGATAACAAAAATGACTTAATTAGCTCAATTCTAATTGGAAATAATATTGTTAACATCCTAGCTTCAGTATTAGCTACTGCCATTTTAATTAAATATTTTGGAGATGAGGGTATTTTTTATTCGACACTTGTAATGACGTGTTTAATAGTCATTTTTGCTGAAGTTTTACCTAAAAACATTGCTTTAATAAAATCAGATCGATTTGCGTTATTTTTTTCAACACCTTTAACAATCTTTGTCAAAATTTTTTATCCAATAGTTTTAATCCTTAAAGGAATAAACTTTGTTATTTATAAAATTTTTTCTATTGATCCAAAAAAACAAAATCACTCCGCAACTGAAAATATTAGAAATATTATTGATATGCACGAAGATGAGGGCGGCCTCCACAAAGATGAGAGTGAAATGATTAATGCAATACTGGATTTAAAAGAGATAACTGTAGAAAAAATAATGACACATAGAAAAAATATTTATTCATTGGATTTAAGCTCTAATGATAAAATTTATTCTACGATTGCCAATAGCTCATTTAGTCGAATTCCAGTTTGGGAGGGCGAGCCCAATAATATTTTAGGAATAATACATGCTAAAAATATTTTAAGTCATCTGGACCAAAGCGGCTCGATTGATAAAGAAAAAATTAAAAAGAGCATTATTCAGCCATGGTTCATACCAGAGACAACAAAGGTTAAGGACCAACTTAATGAGTTTATTAAGCGTAAGGAAAAAATTGCCTTTGTTATTGATGAATATGGTGAGTTAATGGGTTTAATTTCATTAGAAGATATTATTGAGGAAATTGTCGGAAATATATTTGATGAAACCGACTTTTCAACTATTGGCATAAGAAGAATTGACGATAAACACTATCGTATTAGAGGTGACGTGAATATTCGTGATATTAACAGAGAATTAGATCTGAATTTGCCAGAAAATTTTTCTTCAACTTTGGCTGGATATATTATTTATAAAACAGAAGCTCTCCCTGAAGTTGGACAGACATTTAAATTTGACGATATTGTTTATGAAATTTTAAATAAAAATAAAAATCAAATTACTCAAGTCAAAGTTACTTTAAATAAAGAAACTAAACATTAATTATTTCAATTTCCAAAGCATGAATATAGCTTTGCATTTCACTAGAAAGGCAAGAATATATTTTTTGATGCGCCTTAATCTTATTTAACATAAATAATTCTTTGTCATTAATAATTAACTTAAAATGACTATTGCCNTTTTTAGGAGACTGATCATGATGTTGATGTAAATGAGAATTGTTAATTACTTCAACGCTTGATAACCCCAGTTCTTTTAATAATTTATTTTTAATTTCTATTTCAGCATTCATGAATATTTTATATTATATATCATAAATGAAAAAAAATTGCGAAAGCCCAAACTGTTTTGAACGTGGATTTAAAGAAGTTTTAGTAAGAGATAAGAAAAATAAAGAATATAAAATTTTTTGTCATGCCCATTTTGAGCAATATACTAAAAACCAAGATTTAAATTGTAATTGGAGTTCATGCACAGAACTTGGAGAGTATAAAGCGCCTGCGAAACATAGTGATGGATACCTTTGGTTTTGCGAAGAGCATGTAAAAGAATATAATAAAAAATGGGATTTTTTCGAAGGAATGTCCCAAGCCCAAATTGAAGACTTTGTTTTTCAGGACATCATTGGACATAGAAAAACACAAAAGTTTGGATCAATGGATAATTTTTTTCATGAGTTATGGAATAATGCAATTGAAGATGAGCTTCTAAATATTTCAAAATTCAAAAGTACACTTGATCGGGGAAGTCAAAAATATACTGAAAAACAAATTGAAGCTTTAAAAAAAATGGACCTTAAACCTAATATCAGTTGGGTTGCGGTCAAAGAACAATTCAAAAAACTTGTCAAAAAATATCACCCTGATATGAATGCAGGCGATACAAAATACGAAGAAAAACTCAAAGAAATTACAATTGCTTACTCGTATTTAAAAACATCGCTCAGCGATAAACAAAAGGTTGCATAAAATTAATGATAGCTGAACAACAACCAGATTTAAAAATTTCAGTTAAACAAACTTTTAATATTGATGCTGATTTAGAAGTCCCAGCATTCTCAGAGAAAAATGACTATGTTCCAGAAATCGATAACAATTATATCTTTGATAAAGAAACTACACTTGCAATACTCGCAGGGTTTTCAAATAACAAAAGAGTAATGGTACAGGGCTATCATGGTACTGGAAAATCTACTCATATTGAGCAAGTGGCAGCAAGACTTAATTGGCCATGTGTTCGGGTTAATCTTGATAGTCATATCAGCAGAATAGATCTTATTGGTAAAGATGCGATTGTAATTAAAGATGGTAAGCAAATCACAGAATTTAAAGAAGGCATATTACCTTGGTCTTTACAAAATCCAGTAGCTCTTGTGTTTGATGAATATGATGCTGGCAGACCAGATGTCATGTTTGTAATTCAAAGAGTTTTAGAAAGCGAAGGTAAATTTACCCTCTTAGATAAAAATAAAGTCATAAAACCCAATCAAGCGTTTAGGTTGTTTGCTACAGCTAATACCATAGGCCTTGGTGATACAACTGGTCTATATCACGGAACACAACAAATAAATCAGGGTCAGATGGACAGATGGAATATTGTTACAACATTAAATTATTTAGAAGCACAAAAAGAAGAAGCTATTATTCTGGCAAAATGTGAATTTTTAAAAAACACTGAAGGTAAACAGATTATAAAAAACATGGTCCAGGTTGCTAACCTCACAAGAAATGGTTTTGCAAATGGCGATATTTCAACAGTCATGAGTCCAAGGACAGTTTTAACTTGGGCGGATAATTATAAAATTTTCTCTGATCTAAAACATTCATTTAAAGTTTCTTTCTTAAATAAATGTGATGAACTAGAACGACCGATTATTGCTGAATACTACCAAAGATGTTTTGGTGAAGATCTGACTTCATCTAAAAGCAATGTCGAATAATTCAAAATTAGAAAAATTTAAAACCGCAATACACTCGACTGCAAAAGCTATTGCAAGATCAAACTTACAGGAAAAAAAGGAGAAGTTTGAAAAAATTAGTAAACCAAAAATTTTATCACCAGAAAATCAAGAAGAAATCTTAGAGGCTCGCGTATTATCTGATAGTGACGCTTTAAAAATTAAATACAGTGATGAATATATATTAAATAAAAACCAACCATCTGGTACGATTAGCCGAAGTTTGTATCAAGTAGCAGAAAAAATTAGATATGAAAAAATTGGCTCAGATCAATTTAAAGGAATAAAAAATAATCTTAATCAATTTTATCAAAAAAAAATATCGGAAAGTAATGTTCATTCACAAAATTTTATAGCTGATGCTTTTGAGGCTTATTTAAGAGGTAAAGTCATGGGCTTTAAAGTGCCAGCAAATAAAAAAGATGATTTTAAAAGGTGGAATGAAATATTTGATAATAAGGTCTCAGATAAAATTTTTTCACTTACTAAAAGTTTGGATGATCAAAAAGCATATGGACAAAAGATCAATTCTATTATTCATGATTTGGAAATCCAGGATCAAAATTCAAATCCACAAAATGTAGAAAATGATAATGAGGATGACTCCAATAATGATAATCAAGATAATGAGCAACAACAACTGCAAGAGCAAGAAAATCAACAATCGCAAAAGCCAGAATTTGATATGGAAAGTTTAGTCCCTGAAATAGACTTCGATCCAAGCCTTAATGATCAGGAAATTGCTCTAGAAGATAGTGATGATGAAGATGTCAAAACAACAAGGGCTCAAAAACAGTCAACGAATGATCCTAACAAATATAAAATTTTTACAAATCAATACGATAAAATTTTAGAAGCCAATGAACTTATTACTGATGAAGAGATTTCTAAACTTAGAAATAACCTCGATCTACAATTGTCTTCCTTGCAATCTTTTATTTCTAGATTGGCTAATAAATTACAAAGAAAATTACTTGCAAAACAAAATAGATCTTGGAATTTTGATTTAGAAGAAGGATTGCTGGATGCATCTAAGTTGCCTAGAGTTATTATGGATCCGTTTAACTCCTTGTCTTATAAAAAAGAAAAGGACATCGATTTTAAAGATACCATCGTTACATTACTCATTGATAATTCAGGTTCAATGCGTGGGCGTCCGATAACTATTGCTGCAATTTGTGCAGATATATTATCTAGAACGTTAGAACGTTGTTCGGTTAAAGTGGAAATTTTAGGATTCACAACTCAAAATTGGAAAGGTGGAAAAAGTCGAGAACTTTGGATGAAACATAAAAGAGAAAATCCTGGTCGATTAAATGATCTATGTCATATCATTTATAAATCTGCGGACACACCTTGGAGAAGATCAAAAAATAATCTTGGGCTAATGTTAAAAGAAGGAATATTAAAAGAGAATATAGATGGAGAAGCGGTTCTATGGGCCTACAACCGATTAAAAAAAAGGAAAGAAGAAAGAAAAATTATAATGGTTATATCTGATGGCGCTCCAGTAGATGACTCTACCCTGTCCGTAAATTCGCCAAGCTATTTAGAACAACATCTTAAAAAAGTTGTTCAATGGATTGAAAATAACTCTGATATTGAAATTAATGCTATTGGTATTGGGCATGATGTAACGAATTATTATCAAAAGGCTGTGAAAATAGCAGATGTTCAAGAGTTGGGTGATGCTATGGTAGATCAGTTAGTTGATCTATTTATTAATTCACCTGCTAAAAGACGAACCTTGAATTAAATTCAGGTTTACAAGTATCATCCTGAAGGGAACTAGCATTAACATTGCTATTAATATTTTTACAATAAAATCACCAAGAGCTAAACTAATCCATGGAACTTCAGTTCCATAAAATGCGATTGAAAAAAACAAAATGGTATCAACAGCTGATGAAATTAAAGATGATAAAAAAGGTGGAACAAACCATAGCTTACTATGTCTAAGTTTATTAAAAATATTGGCATCAAGTAGTTGAGCAATGAAAAATGCAGTACCAGAACCAATTACAATTCGTATAGAAATTAAATTAAAGTCGCTAATTGAAAAAAATAGGGAAACTAAAACGCCCCATACAAAACCAGCATGGATGACTCTTTTTGTAAATTGAATTCCGTGTATTCGGTTGGCTAAATCAGTTACCAAAAATGCTATGGGATAAGTAAATGCACCCCAAGTTAAAATATTTTGTAAGTTAAAATAGGGAAATGAAAATTGAACCAAATAATTAGATGCTAAAACGATTAGCATCATAGCAACGATATATGGGATTAGTTTTTTATAGCTCAATTAGCTTTAACAGGCTTTGCTTTAGGTGAATTAACTTTTGTTTTTAGCATTAATGCTTTTTTAATTTTTTTAATTCTTGGTGCTAAATTTTTATTCTTAGCTCTAATTAAAAATTGGTCTAAGCCACCTCTAAAGTCTACAGCCTTTAAGGCTCTAGTTGAAATTTTTAAATTAACGTTTTTTCTTAATAATTCGCTCTTTAAAGAGACCTTTTTCAGATTAGGGTAAAATCTTCTCTTCGTCTTATTATTAGCGTGTGACACCTTATGCCCTGTCATTGGACGCTTACCAGTTAACTCACATATATTTGCCATAGGTGAAGAGGATATATTTCTTTAACTTCTCTTGGTCAAGGTGTTTTTCTCTCGTATTTTCTTGCTCGTTAATTTGACAATTAAAAATTTGAGGCATATTTGTTGAAGAAATATCACCAATGATAAATGCTTGATATCTACTTACCGATTGCCGAAGTCTACATCAACATACCTGTTTTATTACTCATAAGTGCAATCGTTGGTTTCTTAACTGGTCTTATTGGAATTGGTGGTGGTTTTTTAATGACCCCTATTTTAATTTTTCTAGGCATTTCTCCTATTTATGCAGTTGGCAATGGAGCAAATAATATTTTAGCAGCTTCTGTTTCTGGAACCTTGGCTCATTATTTTAAAAAACAAATTGATATTAAAATGGGAGTCCTTATTTTAATTGGTGGATTAATTGGGTCATTAATTGGTGTTGAAATTTTTATTTTTTTTCTAAAACAAGGTTCAATTAATAATGTCATATCAATTTTGTATTGTGGCTTACTAAGTTCTGTTGGGCTTATGATGCTTATTGAAAGTTTAAGTGAAATAAAAAGAATTCGAGAAAAAAAATTTATAAGAAGAAAGTTACATAATCACTACTGGATACACAACCTCCCTTTTAAAGTTAGAATTCATGCTTCCAAATTATATATTAGTGCCATTGGACCAATTTTTTTTGGGATNGTGATTGGATTGATATCGTCCATTATGGGGGTAGGTGGTGGTTTTATATTAGTTCCAGTCTTAATTTATGTCATTGGAATGCCAGCCAGATTAGTTCCGGGCACCTCACTATTTGCAATGATATTTGTTATGATCATTGTCACTTTGTTACATGCCTTAGAAAATAATACGATAGATTTATATCTCGTGATGATTTTATCATTAGGATCTGTACTCGGTGCTCAATTAGGATCAAAGATAAGCAGTAAGTTAGCTGGTGAAGAATTAAGAGCAATCCTTTCAATACTAATTTTAATTTTTGGCTTTAAGTTTGGTTATGATTTATTTTTTTCTAAAATTATTCCATCTATAAATATTACAAATATTTCTATTCCCGATTTTAATAATTTTACACAATTTATCATTAATGCTTCAACNCAATACCCTATTATTTACGGTTTAGCTTCTGTCAGTATTGCTATTCTTATTGGTGTCTTAATCGCCTATTCTTTTAGAAAAATTGTTTAATGATCAATTTAAAGCTGGTAAAATTTTATCTTTTGGAGGCTTAATTCCTTTTTACGTTCTATCTATATTTAACTTTTTTCATAAAGCGTTTATCGTTTTAGATCTCTATTCTCTTTATTCACTTGTGATTTTAAGTTTTTTATTTGGTTCAACCTGGCTTCAGCTAATTATTTATGAAGAAAAAAAAAATATAAAAAGCCTTATTACTTCAGTCGTTTTGGCTCCTGTTTTTTTGATTTTTATTGAAATATTTATTCGATTTGAAATTAAAATATTTATCTTTGGCTTATCTTATTTTGTAATTTTTTTAATAGATAAAAAATTTTTAAAAAATACTGAATATTTAAAAATTCGAAAGAATTTAACTCTACAGGTAATTCTCACTCATTTAATCTTATTGATTAGCATTCACACCAACAGCTTCTGATATATTTTTAAATCCATCTCGCTTTAAAAACTCAGTAATATCTTCATTAATATTTGATGCCACATAAGGACCTTTGAAAACAAATGAAGTATAAAGCTGAACTAAATTTGCTCCTGCTTTAATTTTTTCATAAGCAGTTTCTCCATCACTTACCCCGCCCACTCCTATAATCGGAACTTTGCCTTTTAAAAACTTGTAAAAACTAGAAATAATTTTATTGGATAAAGTGTAAATAGGGCTGCCAGACAAACCTCCAGCCTCTTCCCTATCTTTTCCTCGTAAATTTTCTTTACCCTCAATAGATGTATTGGTTAAAATTAAACCATCGATTTTTTTATTTAAAAATATTTCAGCTAGTTTTTCTACTTCTGATGTTCCAATGTTAGGTGAAATTTTAAAGATGATAGGCTTACTAGTTTTTTGATTGCTCCTAAAATCATTAAGCGCTTCAATTAATTCTGATATTTTATTTTCATCGTGTAAAGTTCTCAAGTTCGGCGTGTTGGGCGAAGAGATGTTAACAGCAATATAATGCGCCTGATCATAAAATTTTTTGATACAAGTCAAATAGTCATCGACTTTAGTCGCATTTTCTTTATTGGGACCAATATTAACTCCTAGAACACCTTTGCTGACTTGATTTGAAATTCTATTATAGATCTCTTCCATTCCATTATTGGGAAAACCCAAACGATTAATGATTGCTTTGTCTTCATTGAGCCTGAATACTCTTGGTTTTGGATTTCCCTCTTGTGGTTTTGGAGTTACCGTACCCACTTCTGCAAAACCAAAACCCAATTTAAACATGGAATTATAAACTTCTGCGTTTTTATCAAAGCCAGCCGCAAGTCCTACAGGGTTGATAAAATCAATACCGAATACTGTGGATTTTAAAGTGTCGTCACCTTTAAATTTAAAAAGATCTAGAGGTAAAATATCTCTCTTTAAAACGTTGATTGCTAATTGATGGGCAACTTCTGGGTTTGTTTGTTTTAATAAAGAACTAAAAATATCATACAGCATCTTTATCTATTTAAACTTTTCTCCAATAATTGAATAGTTTCTTCTCGTCCAAAAAAACATATAAATGATCCCATTCGAGGACCCTGTTCATCTCCAAACACAATTTCATAGATTGCTTTAAACCAATCTCTTAGTTTTTCTTTTGGATAATATTTTTTTCCTACCGTAAATACCTCTGTTTGAATTTCAGANGGATCTTTTCCATCTGGCATTTTTTTTAAAACTTCAATTAAATCTAATAGAGCTTTTTTTTCATTTTCATTTGCTGACCTNTATTGTTTTAAGGGTTTAACAATGTCATTGAAATATTGAATCGCATAATAAATGAGTTTCCCCAAGATAGGATGTTCTTCTTTAATAATTTCAGGATTATAGTTTTTGATAAACTTCCAAACTACTTCTTCACTCTCAGCATTGCTGGCACTAACTAAATTTAAAAGTACACCAAAAGTNATTACATTTTTTTCTTTTGGCGGACTACCATTGTGAACATGCCAAACAGGGTTNCCTAATTGCTCTTTAATTTCTTGCTGCTCAAATTTTTCTAAGAAAGTTAAATATTCATCAACCGCTTTTGGGATCACTTGAGGGTAAAGTTTTTTTGCCCTTTGAGGATTTTGATACATATAAAGCGCTAAACTTTCCTGCGTAGCGTATTTTAACCATTCTTCTATTGTAATTCCGTTACCTTTAGATTTNGATATTTTTTCCCCTTTTTCATCTAAAAATAATTCGTAGGCAAATCCATTGGGAGGTGAGGTACCTAATGTTTTGCAAATTTTTCCTGAAAGCTCTGCACTTGGAATTAAATCTTTACCATACATCTCAAAATCAACTTTTAAAGCAGACCATCGCATCGCCCAATCCACTTTCCATTGTAGCTTACAATGACCATCTGTAACTTTCGTTTTAAATTTCTTTCCATGATTATCAAAGACAACTTCATTTTGTTTTGTATCTATTTCAATAATTGGAATTTCTAAAACTTTTCCAGTTTCAGGACATATAGGTAAAAAAGGACTATAAGTTTTTTTTCTTTCAGGTCCTAACGTGGGTAAAACAATATTCATAATATTTTCATAGTTTTTTAAAACGTTAATTAATTCATTGTTAAAAGCTCCAGATTGATACATATGAGTTGAGCTTTTAAATTCATAACTAAAATTAAATTTATTTAAAAAAGATTTTAACATTTCATTATTATGCTCACCAAAACTTGGGAATTTCTCAAAAGGATCAGGAACAGCTGTTAAGGGCTTATTCAAATTTTTTTCTAACAATTCTTTGTTGGGTATGTTGTCTGGAACTTTTCTCAAACCATCCATATCATCAGAAAATGTATAAAGTTTAACTGGAATATCAGAAATTTTTTTAAAAGCTTGAATAACCATTGTTGTTCGACATACCTCTCCGAAAGTTCCGATGTGAGGTAGTCCGCTTGGTCCATATCCTGTTTGAAAAAGAACATGACCTTTTTTTTCTAAAGCTTTTCCTTTTTTTTTTAAAATGGCTCTCGCTTCAACAAATGGCCATGCTATAGAGGATAAATATTCCTGACTCATAAACATTTTTGTTTATAGGCTAAATTATACATTTTTCAAATTGCAAACGCTTGAACCGTTGTCTAAAAAAAATATTAATATAATTTCCTTTTAACTGCTTTGAAATGAATACTGGATTAAAAACAACATTTCTCATTATTGGATATTTAATAATTACAATTTCAGCTTTTATGATCATTCCTCATATAGTTGAGGTAACCATTGGTGATGGTTCGCAACATTTTCTCGTTACAGCAATCCTCAGTGCTTTTATTGGAACCTTAATCGTTCTGATCAGTCGAACTGAAGATAAAACTTTAAATGTAAGAGAAGCTTTTTTAATGACCAATTTGGCTTGGTTTTCGATTTCTTTTTTTGGGGCTCTGCCTTTATATTTTTCATCATTGGATTTAACTTTTACCGATGCGTTTTTTGAGAGTGTATCTGGTATTACAACTACAGGATCTACGATTTTGCCAACTGTTGAACTGGCATCTAAAGGGACCTTAATTTGGAGATCTTTGTTGCAGTGGCTAGGCGGTATTGGAATTATTGTGATGGCAATTACTATTTTGCCTCTATTGAATATTGGAGGAATGCAATTGTTTAGAACTGAAGGTATGGAAGTTGAAAAAGTTGTACCNAAAACAACTGAGATCGCTTTATCAATTTCAAAAATATATATTTATATTACGCTAGCTTGTTTCTTTTCTTACTCTGTAGCAGGCATGAATACCTTTGATGCTATTAANCACGCATTAACTACAGTCTCAACNGGGGGGTATTCGACTTATACTGAGTCTATTGGTTATTTTAATAGTACAGCCATAGAAGTTGTTGCCATCGTATTTATTATATCGGGTAGCATCCCCTTTCTTGCTTATATTAAATTTGGAAGAGGTGACTGGCTAACTTTTTTTAAAGATAAACAAATTTTTTTTTTTTTTTTTTTTTTTTTTTTTTTTTTTTTTTTTTTTGGAGATGCTGCTTTCAATGTAACATCAATAATGACTGGAACAGGTTATACTACACAAAATTACAGTGCCTGGGGAAACTTTGCATTATTTTATTTTCTATTCTTAATGTTTATTGGTGGCTGTTCAGCCTCAACTACATGTGGAATAAAAGTATTTCGTTTTCAAATTTTAATCTCATTTATTGATAGGCAAATTAAACAAATGTTTTATCCTCATGGAATATTTCCAGTTAAATACAATAAGCAAAATATTAACGATAAATTTTTAACCTCAGTTCTTGCTTTTGTTTGTCTTTATATATTTGTGTTTTTTATTTTAACTGTACTTCTTTCTTTAACCGGTCTTGATGTAATTACTGCAGTCTCTGCTGCAGCAACATCAATTTCCAATGTAGGCCCAGGATTAGGTCCTATGATTGGACCTGAGGGAAACTTTTTTACTTTAACGGATACAGCTAAATGGCTTTTATCTCTTGGTATGTTGCTTGGAAGATTAGAATTATTAACGGTATTGGTTTTATTTCTGCCTGCTTTTTGGAGAGGTTAACTGGATAAACACCAGTCAATAATTGCTTTTTGTCCATGCAATCTATTCTCTGCTTGTAACCAAACTAAAGACTGAGGTCCATCCATGACGGATGAAGTAACTTCTTCTTCTCTAGCAGCTGGCAAAACATGAAGATAAACAGCATCTTGATTTGCAATAGACAATAATTCATCATTCACTTGAAAACTTTTTAANTCTTTTTTTTTCTTTTTTACATCACCATCATCNCCCATNGAAATCCATTTATCGGACATAATACAATCAACACCCTTAACACCATCTTTAACGTCATGAAAAATTTCAACTTTTCCGTTTTGACTTTGAGCCCAATCTAAAACTTTCTTTGATGGCAAATAGTTTTGAGGCACACAAATATTAATTGCAAAATCAAATTGTACAGCAGCCTCGATTGCAGAATTTGTAACGTTATTTCCATCACCAACCCATGCAACTTTTGCACCCTTGATAGATCCTTTTTTTTCTTCAAAAGTCATAACATCGCTTAATAACTGACAAGGATGACTTGAATCTGTTAATCCATTAATTAAAGGGATCGTCAAAAGTTCTGATAGATCTAAAAGCGTTTGATGCTTAAAAGTTCTAAACATAACAATATCAGAAAATCCTGAAATCACTTTAGCAGTATCGCCAATAGTTTCTTCACCTTTGCCGAGGTGCATATCTTGTGAATTCATCACTATAGTCTCACCACCAAGCTGTCTCATGGCTAAGTCAAAAGATAATCTTGTTCTCGTTGATGGTTTCTCAAAAATCATCAGGAGCAATTTATCTTTTGCATTCGATGGTTCTGAAACGACAACTTTGCCGGCTTGACTTTGCTTTCCTTTTCTTCTCTTGGCTTCTGATAAAATGTTATGGAGCTCAGATTTAGGTATGAGCGATAAATCTAAAAAGTGTTTCATTTTAGTTTTTCACATACTTTTTCAATAATTGAAACCCCTTCATCAATTTCTTTATTTTNTATAATTAAAGGAGGTAATAATCTAACAACATTGTCACCTGCTTTGACAGCTAGCATTTTATTTTCAAATAATTGATTAAGAAAATCAACATTATTTACTTTAACTTTAATGCCTCTTAACAGACCTTTACCTCTAACTTCCTCTAGAACACTTGGGTACTTTTCTTTTAGTTTTAAAAGTTGTTGTTCAAAATAATGACCAACACTAACTACATTTTCTAAAAAACCTTTTTCTAAAATAATATCAAGTACAGCATTCCCAACACTCATTGCCAAAGGATTCCCGCCGAAGGTTGAACCATGTGTTCCTGGTTTCATTCCACTGCCAGCTTTTTCATTAACTAAACAAGCGCCAATTGGAAAACCTCCACCAATTCCTTTTGCAATAGGAACAATATCAGGTGAAATCTCAGCCCACTCAAAAGCAAAAAATTTTCCTGATCTTCCAATTCCGCATTGCACTTCATCTAAAATAAGTAACAAATCATGCTCATCACATAATTTTCTTAAACCCTTTAAACATTGGTCAGGAATGACTCTTATCCCACCCTCGCCAAGTATAGATTCTACCATGATAGCTGCTGTATTTTCGTTAATCGCTTTTTTTAAAGCCTCATGATCTCCAAAAGGAACTTGATCAAATCCCTCAACTTTTGGCCCAAAACCTTTTACATGTTCAGAATTGTTTGCGGCAAAAAGAGAAGCCAGTGTTCTACCGTGAAAAGCACCTTGAAACGTTATAATTCTATTTTTCTGTGGTTGCCCCTTTTCATAAAAATATTTTCTAGCAATTTTAATACTGGCCTCTGTTGCTTCTGCTCCAGAATTCATAAAAATTACATGATCTGCAAAAGTATGATCAACCAATCTTTGAGCTAATCTTTCTTGCTCTGGAATTTCAAAAGCATTTGAAACATGCCATAATTTTTCAGATTGTTTTTTTAT
>JGI26082J51739_10000837_pt1 | contig 19408 bp, 15 predicted proteins | sample SaaInl5LU_22_DNA_FD_51739 | JGI IMG/M metagenome (IMG submission 51739)
CCTTGTCGTCAAACACACTTTCATCAGCACAGATCGGCAAGTTGACCTTATCGCGCAAGCGCGCCAAGTTCTCAAAATCCCAAACCGCCAAAGGCTGCTCGGAATATTGCAGATTGAGCGGCGCCATCGCATTGATATTGGCCACCGCGGTGGGAAAATCCCAGCCCTGGTTGCTATCGACTTTAATGTGCACATCAGGCCCCGCCAGCTCGCGAACCGCCTGCACATGAGCAACGTCCTCAAGGCCAGGCCGCCCTACTTTCATTTTGATGGCATCGAATCCCTGCGCCAAAATCGCCTTGGCCGCCTTTACCGTTTGCTCAACCGTTGCCTGCATACCAATGGTTAAATCCGTTCTAATTTCGCGCCGCTCGCCACCCAAAAATTGGTACAGCGGCATATTCGCAGCCTTGGCCGCAATATCGTAGAGCGCCATATCAAAGGCCGAGCGAATTGACGCTTCGCGGACGATAAAGCCCCGAATCTCGCGCATGCGCGCCTCAATCGCCAAAGGGTCCTTGCCAACCATCAACTTAGCCAACTGCTGACCGGTTTGATAATTTGTCTGCTGCGTATCACCGACAATATAGGCACAGGGACTCGCCTCGCCCCATCCCACCAAACCGCTATCGGTGGTGATTTTAACGGCGACATTTTCAGCGCCATACATGGTGCCGATCGTCACTTTTAAAGGTTTGGCAAAAGGAACGTCAACGGTATAAATATCAACTTGGGAAATAATCATTAAGCGAGCTCTCCGTGCTTGGATGTCGTGGGGGTTTTGAATACCTTGAGCATGTGCTCAATAATGGGGTCGACGCCGTCAGCTATCGGATCAACCACCGGCAATCCTGTGTCGCGGGACAATTGATCCATCAGCGGTCGGCGCTGCTCTGGCGGTACAGCCGACGTGTTCAGACCTATGCCAACACACCGCACCGCCGGGTTGGTCAGGCGCGCCAACAGTAAATTAGTCTCTATGCAGGTTTTGATGCTGGGAACGGGATAGCTGGGGCAACCAACAATATGCTCGCGCATAGGGTCGTGGCAGACAACGATGGCGTCAGGCTGTGAACCGTGCAGCAACCCGAGGCTGACCCCCGCATAAGCCGGCGTAAACGGGGTTGGCTTTTGCTGTGACGGTTGCGCCGGCTGTGGTCTCTTCGCGATTTTCGATGTAGCGTTTGCAGCGCTCGGTGCCAATGGCGATGTGTTTTTCGACGGCACTGGCGCCTATGCCGAGTATTTGGGCGATTTGCTTGTGGGGCATGCCTTGCACTTTGCGCATGAGGAATACGCGGCGGGACTGCGGCGGTAGCTCTGCGATGGCGTCAAAGAATAGGCGTATTTTTTCTTGGGCGGCATATTCGTCTTCTAGGAGGTCTGTGCTGCCTGCGTTGTCTTCGAGGGCTTCTTCGAGGTAGTCGGTGAGCTTGCGGGTTTTGCGGGCTAATTCGCTGTAGGCGAGCGAGCGGGCAACTTGAAATATGTAGGCTTTGGGCGAGTCGATTTCGCGCCCTTTGGTGGCGGTGTAGGCGCGGAGGAAGGTTTCTTGGGAGATTTCGTCGATATCTTCCTGTTTGTAGAGGAAGCGCCGCAAGAAACGTTTCAGCGATGATTCGTTTTGCAGAAACGCGCGGTAAATGCCTGAGTTGTGCTGGCTGTTGCTCTTTTTGGCCTGAGATATTTCAGCCGACACTGTTTTAGATGACCCTATGTTAGACGACCCTGTCTTCATGACCTGCGTGACCTGCTTTTGGCGGTTTTTGAAACGACCGGTTGGCCGTGCCAATGACTGTTAACAGTAAACCGGGGGAATTCCGCAGTGTTGTGTTGGATTTATTTTGAGCGTTGCTTTTTTCGGGGAATTCGGCGGTTAGCCTAAAGATAGACTATTTTTTGCGGCGGTGAGGGTTGCTGGGCGCACGGGCTTAGGTTGCACGGGAGGTTGCACGGGTGGCAACCTAGGCCTTTGGGTTATTCGGTTCTGTAGAAGGTGAGCGCTCTGTCGCGGAGTGACCTTACGCGCAGGGTGATGATGTCGAGCAGGTAGTTTTGGTAGAGGCGCCATGGTGCTTTGTTGCCCTGTTTGGGGAATTGGTCGACGGCGCGATCGATATAGCCTGAGGCGAGGTCTAAAAACTGGGTGCGCTGTACGCTGGGGTCGCTGTTGGTGGCCATGCAGTATTTGTAGTTGTGCTTGTCCATGTAGGCGAGTAAGCGGCAGACGTATTGGCTGGTGAGGTCGCATTTGAGTGTCCAAGATGCGTTGGTATAGCCTGCGGCGAGTGCGAGGTTGGGTATGCCGCTGAACATCATGCCTTTGTAGACGAGGCTGTCGGCTATTTTGACTGGCTGGCTGTCGACGGTGAGCTGTATGCCCCCGAGTATTAGCAGTTCGAGGCCTGTGGCGCTGACGACGATGTCGGCGTCGAGCACGGCGCCTGATTTAAGCTGAATGCCCTGCTCGGTAAAGTGTTCAATGTGGTCGGTGACGATGCTGGCTGTGCCTTTGCGCAGTGCGCGAAACAGGTCGCCGTCGGGGACGAGGCAGAGTCGCTGGTCCCATGGGTTGTAGCGCGGGTTAAAGTGGGTGTCGATGTCGTAGTCGTCGCCCATCCACTGGTGTGTCATTTTGCGCAATAAGGCGCGCACTTTGTCGGGGAAGCGGCGGCTTAGCTGAAAAATAAAGGCCTGCATGGTGACGTTTTTCCAACGGGTTAAGTCGTAGGCAAATTGTTCGGGAAACCAGCGGCGAAATTTCTGACTGAGTGAATCTACTGCGGGCCGTGCGACGACGTAGGTGGGCGAGCGCTGCAGCATGGTGACGTGTTTGGCGGTCTTGGCCATGGCGGGCACGAGGGTGACGGCTGTGGCGCCGCTGCCAATAATGACGATGCGTTTGTCGCTGTAGTCGAGCTCTTCTGGCCACAGTTGCGGGTGTATAAATTGCCCTTTGAATTGCTCGACGCCGGGGAAGTCTGGTGTGTAACCTTTGTCGTAGCGGTAGTAGCCGGTGCAGCTGTAGATGAAATGGCAGGTTAGGGTTTCAATCGTCGGGCTGGTGTTTTCTGAGCTGGTGTGCTCGATGGTGACGGTCCACTTTGCTGTGGCGCTGTCCCACGAGGCGGCAGTGACTTTGCGCTGATATTGCACGCTGCTGGCGACGTCGTATTGGTCTGCAGTTTCACGGATATAGTCGCGTATCGCGGGGCCATCGGCGATGGCTTGGGCTTTTAGCCAGGGTTTAAAGTTGTAACCGAGGGTGTGCATGTCGGAATCTGAGCGAATACCGGGGTAGCGAAAGAGGTCCCAGGTGCCGCCCATTCGATCTCTGCTCTCAAGGATGGTGTAGGTTTTGTTGGGCTGGCTGAGCTTTAAATGGCACGCTGCTCCGATGCCTGAGAGGCCTGCGCCGATTATGACTACGTCGAAGTGATTCATGATTTCTCTTTTTATGTGTCTTTTAAATTATTGTTTTAGTTTTTTCTCGTGCTTTTAGTCTGCCATTTCCCTGTTTTTACGCGCGCCATGTCGAAACCGATGGCGGTTTTCGCGCAACTTTCACGCAAACGTACTTAAAAAGGCCACCAGCCTTTTGTCGCTTTGTCGAGACTGGGGCCACACTGTTTCAGCTGAGCCGTGTACATGTCTGATTGCCGTTTAACTTTTGCGGCGACGCCGGGTAAAAAGCTTTTCTTTTTGTAACTGCCGCTTTTATAACCACCCCACCCTTCGTGGTAGGCAAGGTATTGTTTGTAGGCGTCCCACTTTGAGAGGCCGAGATTTTTCTGACTTTTGTCAGTGTACCAGCCGACAAAGTTGATGGCGTCAGCAAACTCGTCGCGGTCGTGACTCCAGTTGCCGGTGTCGCGCCGGTAGTCGCTCCAGGCTGGATTTTGCGCTTGGGCGTAGCCGTAGGCCGATGATCTACGCGGCAGCGGAATAAACAAAAAATAGGGTCGGTCGGGTCTGACGTCGGCTTGAAAACTGGATTCTTGTTTGATAATTGCCATCATGACGGGAATCGGTGTGCCCCAGCGTTTGTTGGCTGTTTTGGCCGCTTTGTACCAGTCGGTTTCGCCGCGAAATATGCTGCATATATCGTCTATCTTGCTGGGCTTGTAGGTGGCGCAGGCTGAGAGTGTCAGCGCACAAACAATCACTAATAGGCGGCTTGTTATCATGAGTCTCCCTTAATCAACGCTCGCCTTGTTGACGCTCGTCGCTGTCGGCAAGTCTTGCGGCGATAGTGTGTACTGNGCTGGCCGCNGTGAATTTTTTCTGAGTTTACATCATTCAGGCGGCATTTCGCGATTAATTACGCGGCTTTGTTTTATCTTTAGCGCCCCTGTCTTTATACTTCTATGCTTCTATTTCCGATGGTTTCCCGTTAAGGAATTTTCATGAACAGCCCCACTGACAGTGCAAAGACCTATATTTTTACCGGTACCTGCCGCGCTGGTAGCGGCGTGGTGGCTGCTGTAACGAGTTTTCTCGCTGAGAGGGACTGCTATATTTGCGCTCTCGAGCAATTTGATGATGAATCGACAGGCAAGTTTTTTATGCGCGCGGTGTTTCGATTGCAGGCCAACTCGCCGGCGATTGAGACGATTAAAAATACCTTTCATCAGGTGTCGAATACCTTTGATATGGAGTGGCATATCTATGACCCTGATGTCCCTGTTAAAACACTTATTTTGGTATCGAAGTTTGATCATTGCCTGGATGATATTTTATACCGTCGGCGCAAAGGTGAGTTCAATATGGAGATCGCCGCGGTGGTGTCGAACCATCTCGATTTACGCGCGATGGTGGAACGCGAGGGGCTGCGCTTTATTCACCTGCCGGTGACGGCGGAGACGAAGGCGCTACAGGAGCAGCAGTTGCTCGAATTAATTGATGAAACCCGCGCTGAACTGGTGGTGCTGGCGCGCTATATGCAGATTCTGTCGGATGGTCTCAGTCAGCAACTGGCGGGGCGCTGTATTAATATTCACCATTCGTTTCTGCCCGGTTTTAAGGGGGCTAAGCCCTATCATCAAGCCTACGATCGCGGTGTCAAACTGATTGGTGCGACGGCCCACTATGTGACGTCTAATTTAGATGAGGGGCCAATTATTGAGCAGGTGCTAACCCGCGTTGACCACAATTTTAAACCTGAGCATCTTGTGCGTGTTGGCCGCGATAACGAGTGTATGGCGCTGGCGCGGGCGATCACCTATCACATTGAGCGACGGGTGTTTTTAGACGGTAATAAAACCGTGGTTTTTCTGGCCGGTTGAGGCTTTTTTCTACCTCGATAGGGTTGGTTAAAATACTCGCCCTACTGCTGTTTTACAGTATCATCTCAGCTCAAATAACAGCACCCGCCACTGCGCGCTGCATATAAAGGCCTGAGAGTCTATGTCCAACCAAATTATTCTTCCGCGTATTTTGCAAGTCGGTGCGGGCGCCAGCCAGCAAGTGGGTTCTATTTTAAAGACCTTGGGCTGTCGGCGGCCGCTGATTGTGACGGACAAAATGATGGTGCAGCTGGGCTATATCGACGCTATTCAAGCCAGTCTGAGCGAGCAGGCGATTAGTTCAGATGTGTTTCACGAGACTGTGCCGGAACCTACCGTGAGCTCTATTCAAGCCGGTGTCGATAAAGTGCGTGAGGGTNATTACGACTGCATTATTGCTATCGGCGGNGGCAGCCCTATCGATAGTGCTAAAGCNATTAGTATTCTCGGGAAGTTCGGCGGGGCTATGCGCGAGTATAAATTTCCACGCATCGTCACTGAGTCGGGCCTGCCGATTATTGCGATTCCCACGACTGCGGGCACTGGTTCAGAAGTCACGCGTTTCACCATTATTACCGATGACAGCAGCGACGAAAAAATGCTCTGTGTCGGCATTGGGTTTATGCCTGTTGCGGCGCTGGTTGATTACACGCTGACGTTGAGCCTGCCCGCGCGTATTACCGCAGATACAGGTATCGATGCCTTAACGCACGCTATTGAAGCCTATGTCAGTCAGAAGGCGTCTGCCTATAGCGATTCGCAGGCTATTGCCGCTATGGGGCTGTTGGCGCCAAATTTGCGTCGCGTTTTCCACGACGGCAGTGACAAGCCTGCACGGGAAGCCATGATGCTGGGGGCGACACTCGCCGGTATTGCTTTTTCTAATGCTTCGGTGGCGCTGGTTCATGGTATGAGCCGCCCGATTGGTGCGTTCTATCATGTTCCCCACGGCCTCTCTAATGCGATGCTGTTGCCCAGCGTTACCGACTATTCAATTCCGGCCGCAGCTCAGCGCTACGCGGACTGNGCCCGCGCCATGGGTGTGGCCGAGGCCAATGACAGCACTGATGTNGCGACGGGGAAATTAGTGGCCGAGCTCTATGCTATTAATGATGAACTGAACGTGCCAACGCCGGAGGAATTCGGCATTGATCGCAGCCATTTTTTTGCCAATCTGGAGACCATGGCCGCGCAAGCACTGGCATCCGGCTCTCCCAACAACAATCCTAGAGTGCCGACCAGCCAAGAGATTATTGAGATCTACAAAAACCTTTGGCTATAGCGCTGCCCGATTTGGCAGCCTCTTGCGGCAATGCCGGGATGAAACACAATTTTTGAGGATATTTACCATGACGACTACGACTACCACGACGACCGTGGGACATTTAATTAACGGCCAGTTGATCACCCCCGATGAGCGGCGACAGGACATCTACAATCCCTCCACTGGCGCGGTCAGCAAGCAGGTGGCCTTGGCCTCGGTGGCGACGGTCGAAATGGCGATTGCCGCAGCACAGGCCGCCTACCCTGCTTGGCGCGACACCCCTGCCATTAAGCGGGCGCGGGTTATGTTTAAATTTAAAGAGTTGCTCGAACAACACGCGCCAACGATCTGTCAGTTGATTGGCGAGGAACACGGCAAAATTGCCCACGATGCGGCCGGTGAGTTGCAGCGCGGTATCGAGAATGTTGAGTACGCTTGCTGTGCGCCTGAATTATTAAAGGGTGAGCACAGTAAAAATGTGGCTCCGGGCATTGATTCTTGGAGTGAGTTTCAGCCGCTGGGTGTCGTTGCTGGCATTACGCCCTTTAATTTTCCTGCGATGGTGCCTCTTTGGATGTACCCCATGGCGATTGTCTGCGGCAATTGCTTTGTTTTGAAGCCCTCTGAGCGCGACCCAAGCTCGACGCTGTTTATCGCATCACTGCTGAAAGAAGCGGGTTTGCCCGACGGTGTGATGAATGTGGTCAACGGCGACAAAGAGGCGGTTGATACCTTGCTGACAGATGCGCGGGTAAAGGCAGTNAGCTTTGTCGGCTCGACGCCTATTGCAGAGTATATTTACACCACCGCGAGCGCGCATGGCAAACGCTGCCAGGCTCTCGGCGGAGCAAAAAACCACGCGATTGTGATGCCTGACGCGGATATGGATAACGCGGTAAACCAACTGTTGGGCGCGGCCTTTGGCTCGTCGGGCGAGCGCTGTATGGCGCTGTCGGTTGCTGTGGCAGTGGGTGACGCTGCGGGCGATGCCTTGGTGAGTAAGATGTCGGCGGCAATGACTGCGTTAAAAGTGGGCGCTTACAGCGATAGCCACAATGATTTTGGGCCTGTGATTACCAAACAGCACCAAGAAAAAATTCGTGGCTATATTGATCAGGCCGAACAGCAAGGTGCGTCAATTGTGGTCGATGGCCGCTACCCTGCGGTGCCGGGCTATGAGGATGGCTTTTATATTGGCGGCACGCTTATCGATGGTGTGACGGCGGACATGGAAAGTTATAAAGCGGAGATATTTGGCCCTGTATTGCAGGTTATTCGTGTTGCGACGATGCAAGAGGCGATGGATTTAATCGATGCCCATGAGTATGGCAATGGCACCTGTATCTTTACGCGCGACGGTGAAGCGGCACGCTATTTTTCAGACAATATTCAAGTAGGCATGGTGGGTATTAACATTCCCCTGCCTGTGCCGGTTGCCTACCACAGTTTTGGCGGCTGGAAGCGTTCGCTGTTTGGCGATCTGCATGCCTATGGCCCAGATGGCGTGCGCTTCTATACTAAGCGCAAAACCATTACTCAGCGCTGGCCTTCGGCTGGTGTGCGCGAGGGTGTGCTGTTTTCCATGCCGACAATGAGCTGACGCTTAGCTTAGGAAATAAGGGTTATTTTATCGGGCGCGAGCAAGATACGTTTGCTCTTGTAGAGTGTTCCGAGCGCCTGCTTGTATTTTTTCTTGGATACTTTGAAGGTGCGATAAATATCGTCGGGATCGCTCTTGTCGGTGAGCAATGAAACACCCCCTGAAGTTTTTAGATGGCGAATAATGTCCTCACCAAGGGCATGATCGCCCTGCAGGGTAGCTTGGCTTATGAGCAGATCAATTTTGCCGTCGGGACGTATGCTTTTGATAAATCCGGCTACGCGCTCGCCAATTTTCAGCGGCCGAAACGCATCACCGCGAAAGATTAAACCGAGATAGCGATTGTCGATAACGGCTTTGTAGCCTAAGTCTGTGCGCCCAGCAATCAGCAAGTTAACCGCCTGTTTGGGTTTGACCCAGACTGATTCTTCGGCCAAATGGTCCTGCAGTCGTGTGGAGGCGGCAATGCGGTCGCTGTCGTGNTCGTAGAAGACATAAACCACGTAGGAGTAACCCACTTCCATGGGTTTGTGCTGTTCGCTGTAGGGCACTAACAGATCTTTCGGCAGACCCCAATCCATAAAAGCGCCAGCATTGTTGATATCGATCACTTTGAGCAACTCACATTGCCCTACTTGCACTTTGGGTGTCTCGGTGGTGGCGATTAATAAATCTTCAGAATCGAAATAGAGGAATACATCAATCCAATCGCCAATTCCACAGTCTTTGGGTACGTAGCGCTTGGGTAACAGAATGGTGTCGAGTTCACCGCCGTCGAGGTAGACGCCGAAATCAACTTCTTTAACGACCTGTAATTTATTGAACTTGCCTACCTGTGCCATGCTGCCAACCGCGCCGAATATAAGTGAAAACCTTCTGGGTGAAGGCTAGCTAGAGGACTAGCTAAGAAGCGGCAGTATACAGCAGTTAACCATGGCGAATCACTGCTGGAGAAAACTTATCCGCCGAGGTTTGGAACGGTTAATCGATAGCGGCTTCGCTAGATTCTGGGGATTCGATAGCCTGAGCGGCTTGAGCGGTGGGGGCATTGTCTTTTATGGACTGCTCAACATAGTCGATTACGTTGGCGACGGTTATAAAGCCCTCTACTGTGTCGTCATCAATATCAATGTCGAACTCTTCTTCCAAATCCATCGCCAAGGAGAGCTTCTCCAGAGAGTCGAGATTCAACCCTGCCAACGACATAGACGGGTCTACCTGATCAACTTTGACGGCGTGATTGGTGAGAATAAAGTCGCAAACAGTTTGCGCAACAGTTGGGTACTTATTACTGTCCATAATGAGAGGCTCTTAATCCATGAGTGAAGTATTTAAAATAAGCCCAACACGATATAGTGATCGCGCCTGACTCCTTAAAAGTAGTCGAGAATTTGCTCTTCAACCAAACAATTATTGGCGTTTAGCGATAACGTCAGCAAAACAGGCATCACCTCAATGAGAATTTTGTGCGCAACTATTCGTTAAACGGTTTTACCAATGTCTGGGTATTGGCACTCAGCAATGCGCTCGCGGCATCGATGATGACGCTGATGATATTGGTGGGGAGTCTGGTGGGCAAAGAGCTTACCGCAGACCCTAAATGGGCCACTTTGCCCATCGCATTGACAGTGTGTGGCACCGCGCTAGGTATTTGGCCTGCGACCCGCTGCATGCAGAGTGTGGGGCGCAAACGTGGACTGTGGCTGTTTTTTGGCCTCGGCGCGCTGGCCTGCTGGCTGGCGAGCGCTGCGCTAACGGACAAAAATTTCACCCTGTTTTGCCTAGCCTCGCTGCTCTTTGGTATTGCCAATGCAGCCCTGCAACAAACGCGTTTTGCCGCGATGGAGTCTGTCGCACCAGAGTCTGCGCCCAGTGCGGCGTCGATTATTATGCTCGGTGGTATTGTGGCGGCCGTGGTTGGCCCCGAACTTGCGGTTTTGGGCGCCCATCTCACCCCTGTGGACTATCAGGGTTCTTTCGCGCTCGCAGCACTCGCGCTGCTGTGTGCGGCTTTGCTGCTGAGTTTTTATCAGCCTGCGCCGATATCGTCAATCGCGCAAAAAAGCATCCCGCGACCCTTTTTGAGCATTATCCAAAATCGGTCGTTCTGTCTGGCGGTGCTCAGTGGTGCGGTGGCCTACGGGGTGATGTCGTTTGTAATGACAGGTACACCCATCAGCATGCACCATATTTACGGTCACTCCCTGGTGGAGACGAAATATGTGATTCAAAGCCACATTGTGGCGATGTTTGTGCCGTCGCTGATTGCACCCTTTCTGTTTAAGCGCCTTGGCATCAAAGGCATGATGGCCGCAGGCCTCGCCTGTTACTGCGCGACCATTGCGGNGGGGTATAGCGATGTCAGCGTCAACGGCTTTTGGCTGCAACTCGTGTTGCTTGGGATTGGCTGGAATTTTCTCTTCGTCGCGGGGACGGCGCTGTTGCCCAGCACCTATGAAGCGGGCGATAACTTTAAGGCGCAGACCATCAACGATATCACCGTGTTTACCTTGCAGGGCTTCGCGTCACTGTCGGCCGGCTGGGCCTTGGGGCTGATCACTTGGCAGGCGATACTGCTTATTTGCGTAGGACCCATTCTCTTAATGACTGTGCTGCTGACGGTGGAGTACCGCGCTCAAGCGATAGCGCAGCACTAATCGCCGCGATAGACGCAGCCACTGGTGCAGGTCTCTTTAATGGTAATGGCGCTAAGCAACGGAAGGTCTGGCTTTAGCTTGCGCCAAATCCAGAGCGCAAGATTTTCGCTGGTAGGATTCTCAAGCCCGTCAATATCGTTCAGATAGTGGTGGTCTAGCTGGGCGTAAATAGGCGCAAAGGCGGTTTTNATATCACCAAAATCCATCACCCATCCACTGTCGTCCCCTACGNCCCCTTCCACATGGATCGACACCATAAATGAGTGCCCGTGGAGTCGCGCACATTTGTGCCCTTCCGGTACGTTGGGCAGGCGATGGGCGGCTTCGATACTAAATTCTTTGTATATCTGCATTTTTCCGATTTTTTGCTGGCGTTTGAGGGCGCTATCTTAGGACTGCCANNNAGATATGTATATAGCCTTAGAAAACGTTTGACAGTCTTCTCCAATTCGGTAGAATGCGCTCCTCTTTCAGGGGGTGGTTAGCTCAGCTGGTAGAGCATCGCCCTTACAAGGCGAGGGTCACAGGTTCGAGCCCTGTACCACCCACCAAGATTTAAGTTCGGTTTCAAAGTTTATGCGGACCGGTAGTTCAGTTGGTTAGAATGCCGGCCTGTCACGCCGGAGGTCGCGGGTTCGAGCCCCGTCCGGTCCGCCACTAAAATGAGAAAGGCTGCTTCGCAAGANGCAGCCTTTTTTATTGNTGGCGTTTATTGATGGCNTTTATTGATGGCGCCGAAGATTTACCCTCCCCTNAGCGCAAGGCTCTTGCCTTTAACCATCGCTCAGCACCGTCGCAGCCCAGCAACCACGGTCACTTTAAATATTCTCTTGGCGGACAACACCGGCAAATCTTTGCCGCAATTGCCAGGCTAGATTATTTGCGGCGACTCCGTGCCACTTATATCAAGGTCTAAAGAATATTGCCGATGCTTGTACAGAACAAAAAATATTTTTTGAACTGGCGACTTCGATTGCAAATTAATACCAACACAATGGCAAGTATTGCGGCCAACAGCCTCGCGAGGAATACGAGNGCGATGGCGCAATCTATGCAGCGTTTATCGACAGGACTGCGCGTCAACAGCGCGGCCGACGATGCCGCTGGCCTTGCTATTAGCTCNAAGATGACCTCGCAAGTGCTCGGTTTAAACCAGGCCATCAGAAATGTGAATGATGGTATCGGTATGATTCAAACCGCTGAGGGGTCGCTAAAAGAAGTGACTGAGTTGCTGCAGCGGATGCGGGAACTTTCCATTCAGTCTATCAATGGCAGCAATACCGCTGCCGATCGCGCTTCATTGGACACAGAGAATCAGGCGTTAAAAGCCGAAATTGATCGAATAGGCTCTAGCACTCAATGGAATGGCCTCAATTTGCTCAGTAGTAATAATCCTGTCTCGCTGCAGGTGGGTGCCAATGCTAGCGATACCTTAAGCGTCANCTTTAATACTATTTCCGGCGCCACACTGGGCGTATCTTCGGTTAGTGGCGGCTATGTTAGCCATAGCTCCACAGCGCCGTCGTTAGTGACTGTGGTGGCTGGGTCTCCAGCGGGGTCGGTCACGGCAAATGTGATTTCAAACGCCTCAGGAGTCCGCGATGTCGCCGCAGCAGATTTTGATAATGACGGCGATACCGATGTCTTTGTGTCCTCACACGGCGCGCCCCAATTAGCGGTCTATGTGAATGATGGCAGCACCAGTTTTACGCAACAGCAAATTCCGTCAACCAGTTACAGCATGATTTCTTCTATCCGTAACATCGATGTTGACGGCGACGGCGATCTAGACGTGGTTACTAGTACTCACGGCACGGGCATTATTGAATGGCATGAAAATAATGGTGCCGGCGGTTTTACTTCAACCCATGCAATTTTTGACGGGGCGTATGCGTACGACGCAACCGGCGCTGATTTAGATGGCGATGGCGATATGGATCTCATTGGCCTGATGCATGATGGTGGTGAGCTGCTGTGGTTCAGAAATGACGGNAATCAAAATTTTAGCTCGCCGATACAGCTTGGCAACAACCAACGTTACGCTGCGGCGGTCACCACAGNTGATTTTAACGGCGACGGTTTCATCGATATTGCATCGACTGGGTTCAACGATGGCTCTGTAAAAATAATGACTAATGACGGGGCCGGCAACTTTACTCAAACCTTAGTCAATGTCGGCTCTAGCAACGGTCTCTCACCAGGCTTGGAGTCAATTGACTTGGATGGGGATGGCGATCTTGATCTATTGGTTAGCGATCGCGCGGGAGACAAGGTGTACTTCCTCGATAATAACGGTAGCGGGACTTATACCCAAAAAGTATTGACCAGCGCTAATGATCCCTACGGATTGGCCGCTGCCGATCTTGATGGGGATGGCGATATCGATATTGCCGTCGCGGCTAACACCGACAATCAATTCCTATGGTTAGAGAACGACGGTAGTGAAAATTTTACCAAACATGTTGTTGCTAGTGGCGCCAGCTCCGCATGGAGCGTTGCTATCGCGGACGTCAACGGTGACGGTACTCAGGATATTATCGGCGGAAAATATGGCGGCGGCGCCGCATGGTACGACCTCAATCTACTCACTAGAGGCGTCTCGACCCTTGATTTTGGCAATCTTGGTCTCTCATTGGGTGACCGAGTGACACTCGCCGTTACCGGTGGTACTCAGGTTCAACATTCGGTTGGGGCCGGGGGAATCAGCCAACTGCTCGCCAGTTTGGCATCGGATCTGGCAGCACAGTCCTCGCTCTACAGCGGCGCAACGGTCAACAACAATGTGCTAACGATTAATGGTCTCGCTGATGGCTCTGCTCTGGCCGGTATCACCGTGACCCTCGAATCACCCCCTGCGTCTCTATTGACGGTCAATCTGTTGTCAGCAAGCAGCGCTGCATCTGGTTTAAGTGTGATTGACGAGTCACTCGACAGTATTAGCACCTACCGGGCATCTTTTGGCGCAACCCTCAACAGGCTTGAATATTCGGCTGATAATCTGAGCAATGCGGTGCAGAATACCCGCGCGTCGCGCAGCAGAATAGCGGATGCTGACTACGCGAAAGAGAGCACTCTGTTGGCACGCACGTCTATCATTCAGCAGGCATCCACTGCCATGTTGGCCCAGGCCAATCAACAGGCGCAATGGGTTCTCGAATTGCTCAAATAACACTTGCATCTAAGCGTTGCTAGGATGCCAACATTTGCAACTTTAGCTTGCCAATTTGGTCTCTGATTTGCGCTGCTTCCTCAAACTCCAAGTCTCGCGCGTGTTGATACATTTTTTCNTCTAAGCGCTTGAGCTCTTTTGGCATATTGCTGAGGGTGAGCGGGGCTTCGGTAGATATCGCGTAGCTCGCCAAACCCTCGGCTACTTTCTTGCCTCGCTTGTTATTGCCCTGCCCTGCATAGGCGCCTTCCATAATGTCGGCGACGGATTTGATAATGCCTTTGGGTGTAATTCCGTGCTTGGTGTTGTGCTCAATCTGCTTGCTGCGGCGGCGCGCGGTTTCGTCCATTGCACGCTGCATGGAACCGGTGACTTTATCGGCGTAGAGAATGGCTTTGCCGCTGACATGGCGGGCCGATCTGCCGATGGTCTGGATCAACGATTGCTCCGAGCGCAGAAAGCCCTCTTTGTCCGCATCAAAAATCGCTACGAGGGAGACTTCAGGCATATCCAAACCTTCCCGCAATAAGTTGATGCCGACCAGGACATCGAACTCGCCTAAGCGCAGGTCGCGAATGATTTCTACGCGCTCGACGGTATCGATATCCGAATGCAAATAGCGCACGCGCACACCATTTTCGGCCAAATACCCGGTGAGGTCTTCGGCCATACGCTTAGTTAGCACGGTAATCAGCACTCGCTCGTTCAGTGCGACACAGCGACTGATTTCAGATAGCACGTCATCAACCTGGGTGAGGGCTGGGCGCATTTCAATAATGGGGTCGAGCAGTCCTGTTGGGCGCACAACCTGCTCGGCAATCTGGCCAGCATTGGCGGCTTCGTAGCGGCTGGGTGTCGCTGACACAAAAATCATTTGCGGTGCCAATCCTTCCCATTCATCAAAGCGCAACGGGCGGTTATCAAGGGCTGAGGGCAATCGGAAGCCGTACTCCACCAACGTTTCCTTGCGCGAGCGGTCGCCTTTGTACATCGCGCCAATTTGCGGCACGGTAACGTGGGATTCGTCAATAAGCAGCAGCGCGTCATCCGGCAAGTAATCAAACAGTGTGGGCGGCGGCTCGCCCGGCGGGCGGCCAGAGAGATAGCGCGAGTAGTTTTCGATGCCGTTGCAATAGCCCAGCTCGCGCATCATTTCAATATCGTAGCGCACTCGCTCGCCGAGACGCTGAGCTTCCACCAGCTTGTCCGCCGAGCGCAACTGCTCTAGACGGCCATCTAGCTCGACTTTAATCTTATCGGCAGCCTCAAGCACCATATGGCGCGGCGTGACGTAGTGGGATTTTGGGAACACTGTAAAGCGCGGCACTTTGCGCAACACTTCGCCGGTGAGGGGATCAAAAAGGGTGAGAGTTTCAACTTCTTCATCGAACAGCTCGATGCGCAGCGCCTCATAATCGGAGTCTGCAGGATAGACATCGATCACGTCGCCGCGCACACGGTAAGAGGAGCGATCAAAATCGATGTCGTTGCGCTTGTACTGCAGTTCGGCGAGACGTCTGAGGATATCGCGCTGATCAATCTTTTCGCCCCTTGAGAGATGCAGCACCATCTTCAAGTATGACTCTGGGTCACCAAGGCCGTAGATCGACGACACCGTGGCGACCACAATAACATCGCGCCGCTCCATAAGCGCTTTGGTCGCAGAGAGCCGCATCTGTTCAATATGTGAGTTGACGGCCGCGTCTTTCTCAATAAAGGTGTCGGACGATGGCACGTAGGCTTCCGGCTGATAGTAATCGTAGTAGGAGACAAAGTATTCAACGGCGTTGTTCGGGAAAAAACTCTTAAATTCGCCATAGAGCTGGGCTGCGAGGGTTTTATTGTGGGCCATAACAATGGTTGGCCGCTGAACGGCTTCCATGACTTTGGCCATGGTGAATGTCTTACCGGAGCCTGTAACACCCAGCAATGTCTGCGCAGACAGACCATTCCTCAAACCCGCTACCAACGTTTTGATCGCTGCTGGTTGGTCGCCTGCCGGCTCATAGTCGCTGACGACCTGAAGGGGTGGCATCGGTAAAATAGTTGACATGGTTATTCCGTCTTCAAATTGCAGGGTGGCAGATCGACCGTTTTAGTCTCCGCGCAGATCACCTTAAAATAGGCCGCATTCTTACCCTGCAAGTCGCCAATTAGCGCCTGTAAGCCACTTTCAGCAATGATTTCTCGAAACGAATGCTTCTTGATGGAGACATAGGTAATGCCCTTAAATCGAATATCTACCGCNTTCCAGTCGTCTTTATCACCCTGTTTGATGAGAACATCGAGATTGATATCAGGGATAATGGGCGATTCCATCAACACCTGCACCCAACCCATTGCCGCTCCGTCGCTTACCACAATATCGGCAATATCAAATCGCTGCCCTGAATAGTGCTCCAGCCCCTCAAAGGCATAGCGCACGAGGGTGCTATCGACGGCAGCGGTCAGAGCCGACTGTTCGGCTGTGCTGAGGGATTCAAAGTAATTCCGACCTACCAACGCACTGGCGGTTGATGCAGTGTCCCAGCGCGGTCTTAGATAGCGGTCAACTAAAGCATAATAGGCCGCTGGCTCAGTCAGATAGCGCGCCTTGTTGGCACCTAGCTCAGCAGTAATGGCCGTAAACAGTGGCTGAAATTGCTCCATGATGACAGGATTGAGCTGACTGGCAGCACCCTGCTCGGTCTCTTGCGCGAAGCCTTGCGATGACACCGCGCCTAGCGAAAAAACTAGCGCTAACAGGACGTTCTGCGTGTTAGATTTTTGCTTCGCTGGTTTTTGCTTCGCAGAGTCAAACGTCGCAGAGTCAAACTTCGCATAGTTAAACATGGTTATACAATGTCACATTCAGTTCCTTAGGGAAAACAACCGCTCGGGTACACCGAGTCTTACGGATTATACAGAGACTGAGATTTTAAGTGCCCGTAAAGTCTAAAAATAGACCTAAAAACACCCTGCGCGTAATGATTTCAGCGAATCATCGTTGAGCCTTTATAAGTAGCGCAAAGGCCCATTTCCCGCCAACCCTCGACCAGCGCAATTATGCGTCTAGAAATTGTTGACTCTACCCGCGAGGCCGCCTAGAATGCCCGCCTTGTCAAGAAAGACGCGATTCCGCCTTAGCTCAGTTGGTAGAGCAAATGACTGTTAATCATTGGGTCGCTGGTTCGAGCCCAGCAGGCGGAGCCACTTTTATCACNAGCGCAATTGCNGATGCAACGGAAGGCGCGATAGGAGTGGAAAAAATGGACGTACATGTAAGTGTTTTCGACGCAACGGAGTGCAGCCTATGATGCAGTACCTACCTTCTCTCGCGGGTGTAGCGATTGTCAGCTTTATCATTACTCGATCTCTGATTCCCCTTTCTCATATTGCGGGCCTACTCGATCGGCCAGACAGCCGAAAATGCCATATTGGTTCGATCCCCCTGATTGGCGGCATCTCTATTTATCTGTCCGTCCTGTTTTGCGCTGTCGTCTTTTTGAATTTGCCTGAACACTTTATCGGTATAGCTCTGATCTGCGGTCTTGTGACCCTGCTAGGCGCCCTAGACGACCGCTATCCAGTACATGCCAACTATCGCCTGCTGATGCAAATGCTCGCCGGCATCGCCATTGCCAGTATCAGCCAAGTGTGTCTGCGCGACCTCGGCAATTTGGTCGGGTTTGGCAATATCAGCCTAGGCATCTTCGCCATACCCTTCACCGCNATCACCATCACAGGGCTTTGCAATGCCTACAACATGGTCGACGGCATCGACGGCCTCGCTGGCTCCATGACNCTCGTCTCCCTAGTCGCCCTTCTCTATTTAGCCCTAGGCCGGGCGCCGGACAACGAAGTTGCGCTGCTGGCCTATCTCGCCACTTCAGTCGCGGTGTTTCTGGTGTTTAATTTAACCATCCGACCCTTTGCACATTCGAAGATATTTATGGGCGACGCCGGCAGCACATTCCTAGGCTGCGCGGTTGCAATCGCCATGATTTACTTTTCACAGACCCACGAAAATGTCGTCCGCCCAGCGACAGCCCTCTGGCTAGTAGCCCTGCCTCTGATGGATATGACCAGCACCATGGTGCGCAGAATCAGCAAAGGAAAATCACCCTTCCACGCCGATAGAACCCACCTNCACCATATTCTAATTAGAGGGGGACTCACCCAACNTCAGGCGCTGGTTGCGATTNTTGTTGCTGCGAGTGTTATTGCGAGCGTGGGTATCGTGCTNGAGCGCGTGTGGCCACAAAACGATGCGATTTCTTTCGCGCTGTTTTTAGTGACTTTTTGGATGTATTTCAAATTTGTGTTTAAGCACGCGTTTAGATTTGCGAAGATCGTGCGGCACCTTCATTTATGACTACATTCGTCTCGACACTAGTTGTCGAGACGAATAACGGCATTGAATTGAGTCACTGGAATACCGGCAGCATCCTGTATAGGAAGCGTTGTCGCTATACTAATATGCAGCGTTCTCGGTACCAATAACGAACCTAACAGACTTCCAGCAACCTTAACGCCTTCGTTGAGGGCCGCTAACAATTTTATGTCCAGCGACTTTTTACGCGCCATAACAGCAGTTATCATTATTTAGCGTTTCTGCGCATAGTTGTTAGCAAGCCTTGGTATTTTCACCCATCCAAGCACGCAGGTTGTCGAAAGTTAGACTCGAGGTGGCGTATAGCTCTAAAACAAATTCCTGCGTTTTTTCATCACTCGCAGTGATCTCAAGTCCATTAATTACCAAAAATACATAGGTCGCCGCGAAGGCCGTTCGTTTGTTACCGTCAACAAAAGGATGGTTCTGAGAAAGACTTTCCCAAAGGGCAGCGGCCTCATCAATTAATGTCGGATAATACCCTGTTTGAGGCCGAAACAAGGCCGCCTCCAAAAGCCCTGGATCTCTTACTCCTTCGCCACCACCATAACGCTCTATCTGATCAGCATGAATAGCCAGAATGTCATCGACCCTAATATAGTCAAAGCTCATTGCGCTAGCTTTTTATAGAGACCTGAAAAACGTTCAGTACTTTTCAAATAAGCGGCCATCACATGCTCTCGACCTGACGCTCCATTTTTGGCATCTAAATGCTCCCGAAGAGCATCCTCGACTACGGCCTGGATCTGCCGACCCTCTGACTTGGCAAGCTTTCGTACTGATTCCAAGAGAGCTGAATCAACCTGAGTTGCAAATTTTTCTCTTGCTATTGACATAATCGTACACCATCATGAAATTTCATTTCAAATCATGATATATCTTGATACTAGTGTTTGCAAGTCTGTTAATCCGCTATAACGGTATTTATCGCACGCCATGGCGTGGGCTTGGCTTTGGCTTCGTTTTGTTACTTTTTAATCTAGCTCTGCCGAACCGCCCTCAATAATCGAGCGATGGCATTGCGCTGGTAGCGTATCAGTTTGTGAGTATCCGCAGAGCGA
>JGI26082J51739_10000842_pt1 | contig 19378 bp, 21 predicted proteins | sample SaaInl5LU_22_DNA_FD_51739 | JGI IMG/M metagenome (IMG submission 51739)
GGTGATGTCGATATCGGGCGCTTGACCATAATGGACCGCCAACTCCTCCACCTCAGCCTGCATCATTTGTCGCGGCACCGGATTGATCGCGGGCTCGCCCACAGCGATTGGCAACCCTGCCTTTGTGATCGTGCCGACGCCGTCGCCCGCATGAAAGCGCACACCGCCCAAGGAGCGCGCCACCCGCGCAATGATTAAAGCGCCATGGGTGACGTCAGGATCATCGCCGGCATCCTTGGTAATGCCAATTTCCACCCAATCTGCCGTCACCTCGCGATGCGCGATTTTGAAGACCGGCCTTTCGCCTTTGGGCAGGGTGATCTGCACCTCGTCCAATTGCGCGCCGCCCCATAGGGCGCATAGCCCAGCACGCACAGCAGCGGTGGCACAAGCGCCGGTCGTCCAACCGCGACGCAAAGGGGGGGATTCACGGGTCTCCATTGCGCCACTATAGCAGGGCAATTCATGCCGCCAATCACAAAGCGCGTGTCGCTTGCACTCTATTCCCTCCGATGAATTTTCGCCATAAAGAGAGCTATGAGCGATTCACTTCCCCTTCCCCAAAAGGCATGGCCCGAGCTGCGCGCAGGCTGGGTATGGCTATGCGGTGCAGGACCTGGCGATCCCGGCCTTCTCACCCTGCATGGGCTCAACGCTTTGCGCCAAGCTGATGTTGTTGTCTATGATGCTTTGGTTGGTGAAGATATTTTATCTTGGGCGGGCGATGCCGAGTTGATCTATGCCGGCAAACGGGGCGGCAAGCCTTCGGCCAAACAGCGCGATATCTCGTTGCATTTGGTGGAGCTGGCCCGCGCGGGAAAACGCGTGCTGCGACTCAAGGGGGGCGATCCCTTCGTCTTTGGTCGCGGCGGCGAGGAAGCACAAACCTTGGTGCAGCATGGGGTGCCCATTCGTATTATTCCAGGCATTTCAGCCGGTATCGGCGGGCTGGCCTATGCGGGAATTCCCGTGACACACCGAGACGTCAACCAATCGGTCACATTTGTGACCGGCCATGATCAAACCGGTGACACGCCCGGATCCCTCGACTGGAGCGCCATCGCGCAGGGCAGCCAAGTCATCGTGATCTATATGGGCATGAAACATATCGCTCAGATCACTCAAAGATTGATGGAGGCTGGCCGCAGCCCGTCTGAACCTGTGGCCTTTGTCACCTCCGCCACCTTAGAGCACCAAAATGTTGTCGAAAGCACGCTCGGCACAGCCGTAGATGATGCCAAGGCGGCTGGCGTTGAGCCGCCCGCGATCATCTGTGTCGGACGCTCCGTGCTCATGCGGCAGGTCTTGGATTGGCAATCACTCGAGGCCGGCGCCGCACCGCGCAATCTGGATCCTTTGGATCGTGGACGCCCTGCGGAAAGCGCATGAGCCGCTTTATGATTGCCGCGCCAAGTTCGGGCGCCGGCAAAACCACCGTCACGCTCGCCCTTATGCGGCTTTTGCAGCGCGCAAAGATAGAGTTTCAACCGGCGAAATCAGGCCCTGATTATATAGATCCGGGTTTTCATTCCGTCGCCGCTGGCACCCCTTCGGTGAACCTAGACGCCTGGGCCATGCCCGCAGATCTAATCGGCACCCTGGCCGGGTCGGGCGGCTTGGTGGTTGAGGCGGCGATGGGGTTGTTTGATGGCGCCGGCAAGGCCGGGAGAGGCTCCGCTGCGGATTTGGCGAAGATTTTAGATATCCCGGTCATCTTGGTGGTGGATGCCGCCAAAACGGCCCATTCTATCGCCGCGCTGGTAACAGGGTTCAGAGATTATGATCCACAGGTCACATTGGCCGGTGTGTTTCTCAATCGTGTCGGCAGCGCGCGCCACCTCGACATGCTGACGCAGGCTTTGAACAAGCAGAATATCAAAATATTTGGCCATTTGATGCGATCCGAAGCCTTTGCCCTGCCCGAACGTCATTTGGGCTTGGTTCAAGCCGGTGAAATTGATCAGTTGGAGCCTTGGATCGATCACATTGCGACAGCGCTGCACCCCAGCTTAGATTTCGCGGCGCTTAGAGAGCTCAGCGGACCGACCCTGGCGGCCCAAACCACCCTGCCCGGGCCACCGGCACAGCATATCGCCATTGCCGCGGACCGCGCTTTTGCGTTTCGCTATCCGCATCAAATGAAGGGCTGGCGAGACGCCGGGGCGCAGCTGTCTTTCTTCTCGCCACTGGCCGATGAGCCAGCGCCCAAAGCGGCGCAGTATATTTTCCTGCCCGGCGGCTATCCGGAACTCCACGCCGGACAATTGGCCACGGCCGCACAGTTCAAAGCCTCTCTTGCGCATCATGCGTCGCTTGGCACGCCCATCTATGGCGAATGTGGCGGCTATATGGTCCTTGGCAATGGCTTGGTCGATGCACAGGGGCGGCGGCATGAAATGCTTGGGCTTTTGCCGCTAGAAACCAGTTTTCAACAGCGCAAATTGCATCTGGGTTATCGGCAATTGACACCCTTGAGCCCGCATTTCAGCGCGCCGTTGATGGCCCATGAGTTTCACTACGCCAGCACGTTAAAAGCTGCGGGCCCAGCACTCTTCGCAGCGCAAGATGCAGATCACGCAGATTTGGGCGAAATGGGGTTGCACATCGGGCGCACTTGCGGTTCCTTCGCCCATATCATTGCAGGGCATTAAAGCCCAAAGGATCCTATCATGACACAAGCCCTCCCCGACGATCGTCTGGCCAAACGCAATGTGACGGTTCTCGTGGCCGCTCAAGCTATTTTAGGCGGACAGATGCCAATGATGTTTGTCCTGGGCGGATTGGCGGGCGGTATGTTAGCGGGCAATCCGTGTTTCGCCACCTTGCCGATTTCCTTGATCGTCTTTAGCTCGATGACCACGGCCCCCTGGTTGTCGCCCTTGATGCAGAAATACGGCCGAAAAACCGGGTTTTTTATCGGCGCTATTGCCGGTGCCTTGGGGGCTGCAGTCTCGGCCTATGGGCTCTATATTGCGTCCTTTGCGATATTCCTTCTTGGCTCCTATATATCGGGTATTTATATGTCCGCGCAGGGGTTTTACCGATTTGCCGCAACCGACACTGCCTCGGACAGTTTCCGCCCTAAAGCCATTTCCTTTGTGATGGCTGGCGGTTTGATCTCAGCCATATTCGGGCCGCAGCTTAATAAATTGGTGCAGGATGCTTCTGTGGTTCCATTTCTCGGCAGTTACATGGCCATCATCGCGCTGAACCTGGTGGGCATGTTCTTATTTTTGCTGCTGCGCCTGCCCAAAGGCACCGCCAACGAGCCAAGCGCGCCCGCAACCCTCGCGCCGCGTAGCCGTATGCAGCTGTTGCGTGACCCATCGATTTTGGTCGCTATTGCCTGCGGGATGGTGGCCTATTCTTTGATGAATTTGGTCATGACCTCAACGCCTCTTGCGGTTGTTGGCTGTGGTTTAACCAAGAACAACGCCAATGACATTGTCTCGGCCCATGTGATCGCCATGTTCCTACCATCTTTCTTTACCGGCCATCTCATCAACCGGTTTGGCGTGGAAAAAATCATGGGCATTGGCCTGCTGATTCTTGGCTCTGCTGGGCTTGTGGCCCTGAGCGGTATGGAGCTTGGGAATTTCTATGCCGCGCTCATTTTACTCGGCGTTGGCTGGAATTTCGGCTTCATTGGTGCCACCACCCTGCTGACCCGCGCCCATGCCCCGCATGAAAGAGGCCGGGTACAAGGGATGAATGACGCCATTGTCTTTGGCTGCGTCACCATCGCCTCGATCGCTTCGGGTGGGTTGATGAATTGCAGCGGTGGCTCTGTGGTGCAGGGATGGGCCGCGGTCAATTACGCAATGGTGCCGTTTCTATTGCTGGCCGGAACAGCCTTGCTTTGGCTCATCATGACAAACAAACGCGCGGCCTAGGCTGGAATTTAGCCACAACGCCAAGCCAGCCACCCGCGCGCGAGCGCGGTGCCAATGGGAAATTCCGGAATCGCGCCGATTTCCACGGCGCCCGGATGTTTCACAACGAACCGCAATACCCGGCGACAATGGGCCGTTTCGATAAGTGCCGGTGAGCGGATAACATCCCCGGTCATATCCAGCGCCTGGATACAAAGATCTCGGTAAATATGAAGCTTTTGATCTTCCGCCCAAACCGGTGTTTTGCGCGCGATCAATGCGGGAACTCCGCGTAGAAACCGCGCCAGCCCCAGCTGCGTTGCATGGGCTTTCAGGGCAGAAAGATCTTTGGGCAGATGATCTAGGGCTTCAAGTGCCGCAAGCATGGGCCCCAGGGTGATCGTTTGCACATGGGACAAAAGATCCTCCCCTGTGGTAAACCCTTCTTTATAGATGTCCCAACGGCGTGCCAAAACCATCGCATCTAAAGCCTCGGCCCCCTTGGGCCCCAAGATGGGCGCCAAAGCCTCGACCACCTCATGTTTGCGCGGCGTGCCGGTCTCTATCTCTTCAAACACATCACGCCACCATTGCAGGCGCATTTCTGCAATCATCGGCTCTTGCGTCATCCATGGGGCCCGCGCCACCTCTACAGAGGCGGCATAAATCGGCAAAAGCACCGCACGCGCGGCAAGCGGCGCCGCCATGGTTGCCGCGAAACGCTCGGGATCCGCACGCGCGACCAGGTTGGCGCAAGCCTGAAGGCTCATCCGAGCAAATCCGGGTTGAAGGCATCGGTGATCACCGCCTCTGACAGGCCGCCGGGCTTATCGACAACCTCAACACCCGCAGCGCTGAGCTGCGCGCGTATTGCATCCGCCTCAGCAAAATCGCGTGCGGCCTTGGCTTGCCTGCGCGCTTCGATCAGCGCCTCCACCCGCAGGGCCGCATCACCACGGGCCTCTTTGGGACGCCACCAAGTCTCATCTGCGCCCAAAAGGCCCAAAAATTGACCCGCCGCCAAAAGCGCCGCAGCATCGCCAGCTTTGGCCAATTCATGCAGCCTTGCCAAAGCCCCCGGTGTGTTCAAGTCATTGGCCACATGGGCAAGAACAGTGTCATCCAAAGCGGCAGGCTCGACCCCTTGCACCAGCTCATGCCATTTGTGCAACGTGCTCGCCGCCTCCTGCGCCTTCTTTTCTGTCCAATCCATTGGCTTGCCATAATGAGTCGACAGAAGAACAAAGCGGATCACCTCGCCCGGAATATCCCGGTCCAGCAAATCGCGCACGGTGAAGAAATTGCCCAAGGATTTGGACATTTTCTTACCCTCGACCTGCAACATTTCGTTGTGCATCCAGATCTGTGCAAAACTGCCCTCGGGATGCGCACAGCAGCTTTGCGCGATCTCATTCTCATGATGCGGAAACAGCAGATCATTGCCGCCGCCATGAATATCAAAACTATGGCCAAAAAGCTCATAAGACATCGCCGAGCATTCGATATGCCAGCCCGGGCGTCCACGTCCCCAGGGGCTTGGCCAGCCAGGCGTTTGCGCATCAGAGGGTTTCCACAGGACAAAATCCATAGGGTCGCGCTTATAGGGGGCCACTTCCACCCGTGCGCCTGCAATCATGTCATCCACACTCCGGCCCGATAGCGCGCCATAATCGGGGCAGCTGTTCACATCAAACAGCACATGCCCCTCGGCCGCATAGGCATGGCCTTTGGCAATAAGATCTTCTGACATAGAAATCATCTGCGCAATATAATCGGTGGCGCGCGGCATTGCCGTGGGCTCAAGCGCCGCCAAGGCGCCCATATCTGCCAAATACCAGCCAATGGTTTCTTCAGTGATCTGCCCGATATCACGCCCTGTTTCAGCCGATTTTGCGTTTATTTTATCGTCAATATCGGTGAAATTGCGCGCATAGGTGACATGCTCGGCGCCATAAACCTCACGCAGCAAGCGAAATAGGCTGTCAAAGACGACAACCGCACGGGCGTTGCCCAAATGTGCGCGATCATAGACCGTTGGCCCGCAGACATACATGCGTATATTCTTCGGATCTAAGGGCATCAAAGGCTCTTTGCGGCGGGTTTTGCTATTGTGCAGCTTGATTTGCATCATCGGGCATGTCCTAAAGTTACGGAAGGCACGGAAAGAAAGTGGCGGGCCGCCAAAAAGGCGCGCGTCGCCGCGGCAGTCATATTATGTCAACAACGCCAAATCATGGGGCCTCTATATCGCCGTGAACCCCGTGTTTCAATTGCTCAAAACCAATTTGACGAATCTATCGGCTTCAGGCCAAGTCTCGGGATGGAACTCGCACACCGCATGACCGCCCTAACCGGCGATGGATCCGATGGCTGGGATGTTTTTTACAAGGCGCGCGCTTTGAAAAAACAAGGCCATCCGATCATTGAGTTGACCATCGGGGAGCATGACATTCGCACCCATATGGATATTTTGGCCGCAATGGGCCGGTCCGCAAGGGGGGGGCACACCGGCTATGCAGCAGTGCCGGGCACAGAGGGGCTGCGCGCCGCCGTCGCCCGCCGCATTGAGGCCCAGACTGGCGTTCCCACAACCGTTGAAAATATTTTGATCACACCTGGCGGGCAATCAGCTCTTTTTGCCGCCCATATGGCCGTGCTCAACCCTGGAGATATCGCGCTTTATTGCGACCCTTATTATGCCACCTATCCCGGCACAATTCGCGGAACGGGCGCTGTCGATCGTGCGATCCTTTGCGATCCGGCCAATGATTTTCAACCGCGCGCGACCGATCTGGAGGCCGCAGCCAAGGGGGCGCGGTCTTTGCTGGTCAATTCACCGAACAATCCGACCGGGGTGGTTTATGACCGCGCCACATGGGAGGGAATCGCCCAAACCTGTATCGCCCATGATCTATGGCTTATCTCTGACGAGGTGTATGACACCCAAGTCTGGCAAGGCGCGCATGTGAGCCCCCGAACTCTGCCCGGAATGCAGGAGCGCAGCTTGGTGATTGGTTCAATGTCAAAGAGCCATGCCATGACGGGAAGCCGAATTGGATGGATTTGTGGCCCGGTGCCCGTGATCGAACATCTCACCAATTTCGCCACCCATACCACCTATGGGGTGCCGGGATTCATTCAAGACGCCGCAGAATTCGCTCTCGCCCAAGGCCAAAAATTAGAGNATGAAGTGGCCGCGCCCTTCCGGCGGCGGCGGCGCATCGCCCTTGATCTCATAGCCCAGCAAAATCTGGTGCGCGCTGTGCCCTGTTCGGGCGCAATGTATCTGATGCTGGACATGCGCGCCACCGGGCTAAGCGGTGAGGCTTTCGCCCATGCTTTGCTCGATAAACATCACATTGCCGTCATGCCGGGCGAGAGTTTTGGTCAGGCGGCCGCCGGTCACATTCGCGTGGCTATGACCGTTGCCGATGACCCGTTTTTGAAGGCACTCTCGGTCTTGATGTCCTTTGCGGCCGAAATTTGCGAAAACAAAAGACGTTTTTGAACCATAGGTCGCAAATGGAAAAGATTGTCGGTTTAGAGTTTTCCACTTTAAGGCATGATTTCGAGATTTAAGACAGTTGGCTGGGTTTTCACCCTCACAGTGCGCACGATTGGGGCGAGCCGAGGACGTGCGGCGCGCGGGCGGCCCGCACTCTAATCCGGCCTGCACAATTACTCTGAACACCACTCTTAGGATTTCCCATGACAGATACCCAAAACCGCCGCGCTGGTGGCCGGGCTGCGCGTAAAGCAGCCAGAGCCGCCCCTCTATCGGATGCAATGCGTCCCGTCCGCCCCGGTATGCAAGGCGGCACTTATAAGCCACTCAGTCAGTTGGACATGGAGCGCATCAATGAAGCGGCGCTCTGCGCCCTTGAAGAGATCGGTCTGGCCGATGCGCCGCAATCTGGCATTGATATCATGGTCGGCGCTGGTGCTATTCTTGGGGATGATGGGCGGTTGCGTTACCCGCGTGCATTGATCGAAGATATGCTGGTCAAAGCCAATCGCGAGATCACACTTNTCGCGCGCAACCCGAAACACGATTTACACCTCAGCGGCAAAAAGGTTCATTACGGCACCGCCGGGGCGGCGGTGCATATGGTTGACGTCCAAACCCGCAGTTACCGTGAATCCACCGTNCGTGATTTGCACAATGCCGCGCGCATTGTGGAACATTTGGACAATATTCATTTCGTGCAAAGACCGATGGTCTGCCGCGATATTCTCGACAATAGAGAGATGGACCTCAATACGATATACGCCTGCGCCACCGGTACGGAAAAACACATTGGCACTTCCTTCACCGAGCCTGGTTTTGTCGATGATGCCTTTGAAATGCTGCATATGATTGCCGGCGGTGAGGACAAATGGCGCGAACGCCCTTTTGTGTCCAATTCCAATTGCTTCGTGGTGCCACCGATGAAATTCGCCACCGAGAGCTGCCAGGTTATGGAGAAATGCATTGCAGGCGGCATGCCTATTTTGCTTCTCAGTGCCGGGCAAGCAGGCGCCACCGCCCCCGCGCCGATCGCCGGCGCGATTGTGCAGGCCGTTGCGGAATGTCTGGCCGGGCTGGTCTATGTCAACGCGATCAAACCCGGTCACCCAGCCATATTTGGAACCTGGCCCTTTGTGTCGGATCTGCGCACGGGCGCCATGTCCGGCGGATCTGGCGAGCAGGCCCTTCTCACCGCGGGCTGTGCGCAGATGCACCATTACTATGGCCTGCCCGGCGGCGCGGCAGCCGGCATTGCCGATGCGAAACTGCCCGATATGCAAGCGGGTTGGGAGCAAGCNATGTCAAACGTCATGGCCGGGTTGACCGGATTGAATATGGTCTATGAGGCCGCTGGCATGCATGCCTCTCTTTTGGGATTTTGCCATGAATCTCTTATCTTAGGCGATGATTTGCTGGGACAGGCCATGCGCTGCGTGCGCGGCATTGAGGTGACTGAAGACACGGTGGGGCTCGAGACCATGCGCGCGACCTGTCTGGGCGGGCCGGGTCATTATCTCGGCTCGGATCAAACCCTGTCCTTGATGCAGACCGAATATATCTACCCGGTTTTGGCGGATCGCAGCTCGCCCAAAGAGTGGCAGGAAAAAGATCGGCCTGACCTCATCGAACAGGCAGTGGCGCGAAAAGAGGCTTTGATCGCCGCGCCGACACCGGCCGCATTGCCACCGGAGGTGGACGCGCAGATTCGCCAGCGCTTCAAAATTCATCTCAATTGAGGGGTCAATTGCGGGCGGTTTATCCGCCCGCTTTTTCCTCGAGCTCAAGCCATTGCGCTTCAGCCGCCGCCAAGGCTTCCTGCCGCTCGAGCAAGAGCGCCGTGGCCTTGTTGAATTTTAGCGGCTGCTCGGTGAAAAGATTCGGCTGACCGAGGAACTCTTCCAATTTCCCAATCTCAGCTTCCATGCGGGCGATTTCAGCCGGCAAAGCCTCCAAACGGTGCTTTTCTGTGAAAGACAGCGCCGTTTTCGCCTCGGCGGTTGCCATTTTGGCCTTGGGCGCGCCGTGTTTCGTGGCTTGCTTGGCCGCTTTGCTGCCCGCGGCTCTGGGTTTTTGTGCCTGATAATCGCTCCAGCCGCCCGCGTAGACAGTGGCCTGACCGCCGGGCTCTAACGCAATGGTTGTGGTGGCGACGCGGTCGAGAAAATCACGATCGTGACTGACCAGCAAGACCGTGCCATCATAGTCGCCCAAGACATCTTGCAGCAGATCTAAGGTTTCAATGTCCAGATCATTGGTTGGCTCATCCAAAATCAACAGGTTGCTTTCTTGTGCCATCAGGCGGGCCAGCAAAAGCCGCGCTTTCTCGCCCCCCGACAGCGCCCGAACGGGCGCACGCATTTGCTCTTCGGCAAATAGAAAATCCTTGAGATAGCCGACCACATGCTTCGGTGTGCCCCGCACCATGATTTGATCGGAACGACCTGAGACCGCCATGGTCGGATCGCTGGTCAGCGCTTCCCATAGGCTCAGATCGGGATCCAACCGCGTGCGACCTTGGTCAAATACGGCGATTTGCAGGTTCGTGCCCAGTTTCACGCTGCCCCGATCAGGGGCCTGCTCGCCCAAAAGGGTTTTGATCAATGTCGTTTTGCCAACCCCATTCGGGCCCACCAGCGCCACGCGATCTTTACGTTGAACCGTCAGTGAAAAATCTTTCAAGATCTGCAATTCGCCGAAGGCAAGGTCCAGGTTCTTGGCCTCAATCACCTTGGCTCCAGATTTTTGCCCCGAATCAAACGCCATGGCGGCCGTGGATTGTCGGTTGATTTGCGCTGCCCGCTCGGCGCGCAACTCGCCCAGGGCCCGCACCCGCCCTTGGTTGCGTTTGCGCCGCGCTGAGATACCCTCGACCGCCCAACGGGCCTCCGCTTTGATCTTGCGATTGAGCTTGTGCCGCTGTTGATCTTCTTCTTCCCATATTTTGTCGCGCCAAGCTTCAAAACTTCCAAACCCTTGCTCAAGGCGGCGCACCGCGCCTCGGTCGATCCATAGGGTCGCGCGGGTTAAAGCGGTTAAAAACGCACGGTCATGGGAGATCACTACAAAACTGTTTCGACTCTCGCGCAACGTGGTTTCCAGCCAGGAAATAGCCTCAATATCAAGNTGGTTGGTCGGCTCGTCCAACAGCATCAGCTCGGGATCTTCCGCCATGAGCTTGGCCAAAGCCGCCCGCCGCCGCTCACCGCCAGAGGCGGTTTTTACCGGACGGTCAGGATCGAACTTCAAGCCTTCTGCTGCAATTTCAACCTTATAGTGCTCAGAGACATCAAGCGCCGAAAGGGCAAAATCTCCCAGAGTTTCAAACTGTGATAAATCAGGGTCTTGCTCCATGTAGCCGACACTGACGCCCGGCGGGATCACCCGTTGCCCGGTATCGGCCTCAACCAGCCCGGCCATGACCTTCATCAAAGTGGATTTGCCTGATCCATTTCGTCCCACCAACGAGAGACGATCGCCCGTCTGAACGACGAAGCCAAGATCAGAGAAGACCGGATGACCGCCGAAGGTCAGCGATATATCGGAGAGTTGGATCAAAGGTGCGCGTGCCATAGGCTGCAGCTAGGCGCTCATGGCGGCGGCGTCAATGCGCCGCGAGGATTGCCCGCAAGCGCTGTGCTCTTTTTTGTGGAACCTGTGCCACGTTCACCCCAGTAAAGAGCACTGTGGTCCCGAGATCTGGATCAATGGCCGCGTGATCGCTCACTTTACCGCCAAGGCCCAAATAGGCCCGCAGCAGAGGCGGCAAATCGGTCACCATGCCCTCCTTGTGATCTTCCAATGCCCGCACCAAAGGATACCCACCACGCAACACCGGGCGCCAACTGTCCGGTGCAATATGGTTGTTACGGCAAAGATAGCGAAAGGCCCCGCTATGCGCAGAAGGTTGCGTGCCGGCAAATGAACTGCATCCAAATAGAAATGAAACGTTGTTTTGATCGACCAGCTGCGTGACAACGCCCCAAGCCAAGCGAAAAACATCGGAATTTGCGCGCAGTGGATCAATGCCAAAACGCCCCAATTCCAACACGGGCCGATCAAAAGAGGCCAGCGGCGACAGATCAAAAAACTGCGCCGAATACCCCCGCACGGCTTGCGCGCCACTGGGAAAGACTCCCAGCCTAAAGCATCCTAAAACTATATTTTTATCAATGGATTTAATGCAAAAGTTTAAGTAGTGCTCATCCCAAATATCGCGGTCGTCCCCCGGCCTCCCACCGCGAAAAATCGTATTGCGGAAGTGCCACAGCTTTCGAAGGCTCTGTTCAGATTGGCACAACTCGACCTTGAGGCCACCGCGGGTAAAATTTTGAAATTGAAGCTCCGGCCGCCCCATGTGTCACGACAATCCATTTGAAAATAATGACTGTTTTATATTGCAAAATCCGCTGATAGACTATCACAAAATGGGCCGTTTGGGCAAAACTATTTGGAGGTTTTATGGCTGAGATCGAGAAATCAGATCAGGAGTGGCAAGAAATTCTGTCTCCTCTGGCCTATAAGGTCACGCGAAAACACGGAACAGAGCGGGCCTTTAGCCACGACAACTTCCCCAAAGAGGCGGGTTATTTCGCCTGTGTGTGCTGCGCGGCGCCGTTGTTTTCTCAAGAGGATAAATTTGACAGTGGAACTGGGTGGCCGTCCTTTACCCAGCCCATGGCCGGAGCACCAATTGGTGAAAGCATTGACAATTCCTGGTTCTCCACCCGCACAGAGGTGCATTGCACCACCTGCGCGGCGCATTTGGGCCATGTCTTCCCTGATGGGCCCGCACCGACGGGCTTGCGCTATTGCATGAACGGCGTTGCGCTCAAGTTTCACAGCGAGGACGCGGATTAAGGCTCGCTCAAAATGTCGCTGGCGTCAAAGCGTCCAATATTGCCAAGCAACTGACGCAGGAAGGTGATCTCTTCCGTGCCGCCATCGGTCACGCGGCGCGTCAGCGCCACAATTTCGCCATCCTCAAGGCCATAACNGCTGATATTCGCCACAACCTCAGACGAATCCAATGCGACGGCCACAATATTTCGTGAAATGGGTTTGGGCGGATTCATTCCATAGTGCCGCCAGCGGCTTGAAATATAATAAAGGCGGCCTGTTTCCGCGTCCGAAATCGTCGGCGGGCCGAGAGTTTCCTCGACTGTTGCGCGCGTGTCCACACCGACGACCAGATTCGCCAGCTGCGTTTCGGAGGGGGTGTAGCCATGATTGCGGTAGACCGGCGTGCATGATATCACCGCAAAAAGACACAACCCAACCACAGTCGTCTTTGTTTTATTTAGCATGAGTGTCCCTGTTGTCTTGCGAGAAAAGCTCCCGCCAATTATGTCTATGCTAACGAAGCCGAATTATGAATTCAAGAATGGAGCGCAGATGCGGCCGAACCATGCTCACCCCAGTCTCGAGTTGAAGCACCTGGTGCAAAACAAAGGCGTCAACTTCGATCTGGCACTGTCCGAAGCGGATATGTCCGAAATTATTGCGCAATTGGACCTGCTGAGCCTGCGCAAGATTAAGTTTTCAGGTACAATTTTGCCGATTGGGAAGGGCGATTGGGAACTTAACGGAGCATTGGGTGCGACGGTCGAGCAGCCGTGCAGCCTGACCCTCGTCCCGGTGCGCTGCCGCATCGACACGCCAGTGATCCGCAGGTTTCGCAAGTCTCCCAGTGCCCTGAGCCATTCGGGGCCCGAGCATGAAATTCCTCAGGATGACAGCGAGGAACAATTGGAAGAGGTCATTGATCTCGGACGTGTCTTTTGTGAAGCCCTGTCGCTTGCACTGCCAGACTATCCCCGCGCCGAAGGGGCCGAGCTTCAAACTGCCGAATTTGCCCCGCCCGGCGTCACGCCCCTGACCGATGAGGCCGCCAGACCCTTTTCCGTGCTGGCCGGGTTGAAAGATAAATTGCAGTAACTGCGTGATGAAACAGAGGTTTGCAGAATTTTTTTGAAAAATCGCAGGAAATATATGTGATCGGCGCCGTTTGGGGCTTGAAATAATACTCAATCCAAGTATTTAAGCGCCACTCAAGGTGCCGAGCTGGGCTCTGTGCTTTTGTTTGGCGACGACGCGCCGAATTCAGTATTAACAGGGCGTAACGCCCCTAGCTCGAGGTTGTGACATGGCTGTCCCAAAAAGTAAGATTACACGGAGCCGTCGTGGCATGCGACGCTCACATGACGCACTTGTTGCGGCAAACCCAAATGAATGCACAAACTGCGGTGAGCTGAAGCGTCCGCATCACGTTTGCGCATCTTGCGGTCACTATGATGATCGCGAAGTGATTGCGACGACTGAGGAAGTAGATCTCGACGAAGACGCGGCATAAGCGCCCGTATTCAAAGGGAATACATCTCAATGACGGACACCCAAACCATCGCAGACGGAACCAACTCGAATGTTGTCGTATCCGTCGATGCCATGGGGGGAGACAAAGGGCCCGGTGTGATTATCGCCGGGCTTTTGCGTGCGGTGCACACACATTCTAATATCCGGTTTCTGGTGCATGGCCCTCAAGCGGTGCTGGCGCCTCTGATTGACAAGCACAATCTCGAAGAGTTTTGCACCATTGTGCATGCTGAGCGCACCGTTTCCATGGATGACAAGCCAAGCCAAGTGATGCGCCATGGCAAGGGCACCTCAATGTGGTCAGCCGTGACTTCGGTCAAACAAAAAGAGGCCGATGCCTGTGTTTCTTGCGGCAATACCGGCGCTTTGATGGCCATTTCAATGGTGCGCCTGCGTAAATTGGCAGGAATCAACCGGCCTGCGATTGCGATTCTCTGGCCGTCTTTTGGACCAAACGGATCCAATGTAATGCTTGATGTGGGCGCAGATGTGCGTGCAGATGAAAGTGATTTGTTACAATTTGCCCTGATGGGCGCGTCTTACTCGCGCAATGGTTTTGCCGTGAAACGGCCGCGAGTTGGACTTCTCAACGTTGGCACCGAAGAGCATAAAGGCCGCGCCGAGCTGAAGGCTGCACATGATCTCATCAAAGAGTCAGCGGAGAGCGGACAGTTTGAATTCGTAGGCTTTGTCGAGGGTGGAGATATCCCATCAGACCGGGTCGATGTGATCGTAACCGACGGATTTACAGGCAATGTTGCGCTGAAAACCGCCGAAGGCACCGCGAGCTTTATCGGCACAGCCCTGCGTCAATCTTTTAAACATAATTTGCTCGCCAAACTCTCTGCGATCTTAGCCTATGGTCCGCTAAGCCGCCTCAAGCGCACCACAGACCCGCGCCGGGTCAACGGCGGCGTGTTCTTAGGGCTCAATGGCACGGTGGTAAAATCCCATGGCGCGGCTGACGCAACAGGAGTTGCGGCGGCGGTTGGCCTGGCCTATCGTTTAGGTTCAGCAAAGTTTAGCACCAAGCTCGCCGCGCGTGTAGCTTCGGTCAATGGGTTCGCAGAGGACCACGAAGAAGACGGGAACTAACGATGCGCAGAGCAGTTGTTGAATCCATTGGCCACTACCTGCCCGAACGCGTGGTGGAAAACTCCGAATTTGAAGCAACGCTGGACACCAATGACGCCTGGATCCGCAGCCGCACCGGCATCGAACGTCGCCATTTCGCCGCTGAAGGGGAAACAACCTCTGATATGGGCATCAAAGCCGCTCAAGCAGCTTTGGCCAATGCCGGATGCCGCGTCGAGGACGTCGATGCCATAATTCTGGCAACCTCAACCGCCGACCTCACCTTCCCCTCCGCCGCCACAATGGTACAGCATGGGCTTGGTATGAACCACGGGTTCGCCTTTGACGTTGCAAGCGGTCTGTGCGGGATTTTTGTTTGCCTTGAACACCGCAAATTCCATGATTGCCAGTGGTCAGGCCAATCGCATATTGGTCATCGGTGCGGAGACATTTTCAAAACTGATGGATTGGACCGATCGCGGGACCTGCGTGTTGTTTGGCGATGGCGCCGGCGCCATGTTAATTGCCGCGCAGGAGGATGAAACCTCTGACCGCGGAATTCTGGCCACCACATTGCGCTCGGATGGGCGCTACAAAGACATTCTTTACGTCGATGGTGGCGTCTCCATGCAAACCACTGGGCATCTGCGTATGCAGGGCAAAGAAGTTTTTCGTCATGCGGTCGAGAAACTCTCAAACACGGCGCTTGAGGCAATTGAAGCGGCCGGTCTGACCACGGACGATGTGGATTGGATCGTACCACATCAGGCCAACAAACGCATTTTGGAAGGAATGTCCAAACGCCTCAAAGTCCCTATGGGCCGAGTCGTTATGACCGTAAACAACCATGGCAACACCTCTGCGGCCTCTATTCCTCTTGCGATGGCAGTGGCCGCCCAGGACAAACGCATCAAACAAGGCGATATTGTGGTCACAGGCGCCATTGGCGGCGGTCTGGCCTGGGGAACCGCGGTTATTCGCTGGTAAATGACCCCAAATCAGGACTTTTAGTTGCCAAGGTTTTTTATCCCTCTATAATTACAGTCTAGTAATAAGGGGGAACGTAAATGGCGTCGAACACACTCACACGGATGGATCTCAGTGAAGCGGTTTTCCGCGAAGTCGGACTGTCTCGCAATGAATCTGCCGATTTGGTGGAATCTGTTTTGAAGCATATTTCAGACGCATTGGTCGCTGGCGAATCTGTAAAAATTTCATCTTTTGGCACCTTCGGCATTCGCGATAAATCCGCGCGTATCGGCCGCAACCCCAAAACGGGTGAAGAGGCCCCCATCACTCCGCGTAGGGTTTTGACCTTCCGCCCCTCGCATTTGATGAAAGACCGGGTTGCCAAAGGCAACAAAGGGTAATCAACGTGGCTAAATCGCCGGATGCTTTCAGAACCATAAGCGAAGTTGCGACATGGCTTGGAACACAGGCGCATGTACTGCGATTTTGGGAAAGCAAATTTGACGCCGTCGCCCCCGTGCAGCGCACAGGGGGGCGGCGATATTATCGCTTGGAAGATATGCTCTTGCTTGGGGGAATAAAATTCCTCCTTCACGAACAGGGTATGACCATCAAAGCCGTGCAAAATCTCCTGAAAGTCGAGGGCGTGGCACATGTGCAGAGCTTTTCGCCTGCCATTGAGAGCGTGGCACAACACGCAGATCCACCCCCCAAGGCCGCTCAAGAAACAGCAGCCGCGCCGACAGAAAATGTGGTTGATCTGCAATTTGATCCGGTAAAACTGAGCCAATCTGTTGTATTGGGCGCACGCGAAGAGCGGGCGGAGGATGACAATCAGCTGCTGTTGTTTCCAGAATTGGCAGATGAGGCGCCGCCGGCAGATACAAAAGTCGCGCCGATGCGTCCCGATCCTGCCCCCGTCAAGGCCTTGGGCACAGATTTGCCGACCGAGGATCCAGCGCTCACCAGTTTTCAAGGCACTGCCGGGCTGATAATACAGGCCCTGCAACGGCCCACTGACACCCGCCTGCGGTGGTCACCAAAGATTATTGATGAATTGCGCGCCTTGCAGGCAAAGATGAGCGCATAAGTGAAACTCGAACACATAATAGGCTTGCTCCCGTCGCCGGGATTGATATACGGCCTCATGTTCGGGCTATGGCGCAGCCTGGTAGCGCGTCCGTCTGGGGGACGGAAGGTCGCAGGTTCGAGTCCTGCTAGCCCGACCAATAAACAACCGCCCTGCCCCATGGCATGGGCGGTTTTTTGAACTTAAGAGGTCCTCAATGCGCCAAGGTGTCATCCCAAGTCATATGATTGAAACTATGGTTGCACAGGGCCAGATTTCGATGTCTGAACCGCTGCAAGACGATCAGGTGCAGCCCGCCTCGCTCGATCTGCGTTTGGGACATACGGCCTACCGCGTCAGAGCGTCCTTTCTTGCGGGACAGGCTGCCACAGTCGCAGAGCGGTTGCGCGAATTTGAAATGCATAGAATTGACCTGTCCGAAGGCGCCGTCTTGGAAAAAGGATGTGTTTACCTCGTGCCACTTATGGAGGGGCTCGACCTGCCGCCAGACATAGAGGCCGTGGCCAATGCAAAATCCTCGACCGGGCGATTGGATCTTTTGACACGAACCATCACCGATCACGGCAAGGAGTTTGACCGAATTGTCAAAGGCTATAGCGGACCGCTCTATGCTGAAATTTGCCCCCGCTCCTTTTCAGTTTTGGTGCGGCCCGGCATGCGCCTCAATCAGATTCGCTTTCGCCTGGGTCATGCGGTGCTCAGTGATGATGCGCTCACAGAACTGCATGCGCAAACGCCTTTGGTCTCGGGCGAGGCTGTCATCCAAGATGGGCTTGGCTTCTCTGTGGACCTCAGCGCCAGTCGCAATGGCCTCGTAGGCTATCGCGCCAAACCGCATACCGGCGTGATCGATCTTGGCAAAATTGGCGCCTATGATCCGGCTGATTTTTGGGAAGAAATTCGCACGGAGGATCAGCAGATTATACTGGACCCGGGGGCGTTCTACATATTGGTGAGCCAAGAGGCCGTGACGATACCGCCTGAATATGCCGCTGAAATGGCCCCCTATTTGGCCATGGTCGGCGAGTTTCGCGTGCATTACGCAGGTTTTTTTGACCCTGGATTCGGCCATGCCGCCGCCAATGGGCAGGGCAGCAGAGGGGTTTTGGAAGTCCGCTGCCATGAGGCGCCCTTTGTCTTGGAACACGGGCAAGTTGTTGGACGATTGGTCTATGAGGCGATGCTTGAAACACCCAGCCAGCTTTACGGGCGCGAGATCGCCTCAAACTATCAAGGGCAAGGGCTAAAACTGTCGAAACATTTTAAGTAGCCAGTCACGACGGCTTGCCCCCGCAGAGCGTATTCAAAAGCGCCGCATGCGTTTGGCGGTATTCGCACTGTCTCTCAAGCGCTTTTTCTGGTCGGCAGAGAGATCTTTATCCTCGGGCTTTTTGCGCCCTTTCGTGGCAGCATCAATACCTTTGTTGATACCAAGCGTCATCAAACGACGAATGACAATGTTAATGAACATATTAATATAACGGTCCATCCTCGGGTTCCTCAATTGCGTCATCAAATAAATTTTCTTGTAATTCTGCATCCGTTTGCGGCTCAGGTAAAGCCTCTGCGCCTGGTGCGGGGCGGTTCTCAAGCAAGCCAGCGGCCCGCAGCTCTTTAAGACCCGGCAAATCGCGGGCGCTTTCCAATCCAAAATGATCGAGAAAAGACTCAGTGACCACAAATGTGACCGGTCGACCGGGCGTCTGGCGCCGACGACCAATTTTGATCCAGTCCAATTCGAGCAACTGATCCACCGTGCCGCGGCTGACAGCAACACCCCGGATCTCTTCAATTTCTGCGCGAGTCACGGGCTGATGATAGGCAACAATAGCCAAAGTCTCGATCGCGGCGCGCGATAGTTTTCGAGTTTCCACAGTCTCCCGCTGCATCAAAAACCCCAGATCAGGCGCGGTTCGGATGGCCCAGGCATCCTGAACCTTGACCACAGAGACACCGCGGCCTTCATAGCGCTTTTGTATATTCTGCACCGCAAGCAGAGGTTCGCATCCATGCGGCATCCGCCCTGCCATTTCCCGCAGTGAGACCGGCTCTGCCGAGGCAAATAAAATAGCCTCCACCATGCGCTCTTGCTCCGCGATGGGCGGCGCCTCGAACAGGCTTTCTTCTTGGGTGTCATCCATCGCGATCCGCCCTTTTGATCTGAATAGGTGAGAAAATTTCATCCTGCCGTATGACGATTTTTCCTTCTTTGGCCAGCTCTAAAGAGGCCGCGAAAGTTGACGCGGTGGCGGATCGTCGTTTTTTAGGATCATCGGTCCAGCCATCGGGCAGATAGGAGAGAATATCGGTCCAATGACCCGAAAACCCAATCAGACCCCGCATGCGCTGCAAAGCTTGTTCCATAGTAAACACAGAGTCGCGGTCCATCACAAAGGGACGAAAATCGTCGCGCGTGCGGATGCGCGCATAGCCCTGCATCAAATCCAAGAGATTGGCCGTGTAATGCACAGTCCGGCGTGTCACATCTTCCGTCAC
>JGI26082J51739_10000844_pt1 | contig 19362 bp, 18 predicted proteins | sample SaaInl5LU_22_DNA_FD_51739 | JGI IMG/M metagenome (IMG submission 51739)
GCCTCTCCCGAGCGCGAAGACGGAATCGGGGTTGAAGTCGCTTTGCAGTGGTACGACACGTACCAAGAAAATATCTTTTGTTATACCAACAACATTCCACAAAAGGATGGTGGTACCCATTTAGAAGGGTTCCGCGCTTCGTTGACGCGTTCGTTGAATCAATACATCGAAGAAGAACAGTTATTGAAGAAAGCGAAAGTTGCAACCTCTGGAGATGATGCGCGCGAAGGTCTGACGGCGATTATCTCTGTGAAAGTTCCAGATCCAAAATTCTCATCACAAACCAAAGACAAATTGGTTTCACAAGAAGTGAAGACCGCTGTTCAACAGGAAATGCGTGAGGCCTTTCAGACATTTTTAGCTGAACGCCCAACCGAGGCGAAACAGATTGTGGCGAAGATGATTGATGCGGCTAGGGCGCGAGAAGCGGCACGAAAAGCAAGAGAGCTCACTCGGCGTAAAGGGGCCCTCGACATCGCGGGCTTACCTGGGAAGCTTGCTGATTGTCAGGAAAAAGATCCCGGACTCTCTGAGTTATTTTTGGTGGAGGGTGATTCGGCGGGTGGATCGGCGAAACAAGGGCGAGACCGGAAGACACAAGCAATCTTGCCCCTGAAAGGAAAGATTTTGAACGTCGAGAAAGCGCGTTTTGACAAGTTGTTAAGCTCCCAAGAAGTCGGAACGCTGGTGACGGCGCTTGGTTGTTCGATTGGCCCAGAATTCGATATCGATAAACTTCGATACCACAAGATTATCATAATGACCGATGCGGATGTCGATGGCGCCCACATTCGAACATTGTTGTTGACCTTCTTTTATCGGCACCTGAAGGAAGTGGTTGAGCGCGGCCATGTCTACATTGCCCAACCGCCGCTTTATAAAGTGAAGAAAGGGAAGCAAGAACAGTATCTGAAAGACGAAACCGCACTTGACGCTTACCTAACGAATATGGCTTTGGATGGTGCTGTGGTGCATCCTGCGTCAGGTGAGGCGATCTCTGGTGATGTGTTGGAGCGCTTGTTTGGCACTTACCGAGCCGGCCGGGCCGTCGCCGACCGTTTATATCGGATTTATCCGTATGACGCTTTACATGGAATGTTGCTGGTGAATCCGATCAGTATTGCCGATCTGCGAAATTCTGAGCGAATGGCTCGTTATGCTCACGACCTGGCTGAACACTTGCCGAACGACCCTAAAGATGGAATGTTTTTTAGGGTGTTAACAGAGCCTGATCCGGAGCGCCCCGAGTCTCGTATTGTGGTTGAGCGGATCCAGCATGGCCTGACAGACCGTTTTGTGTTTGGGCACCAATTCTTCGATGGCGGTGATTATGCACAGATCGCAAAGGCAGCCGGCTTGCTTGTTGGATTGATTGAGGCAGGTGCGAAAGTCGCTCGGGGTGAGAAGTCGATCGAGGTATCGACCTTTGAGCAGGCCTATAACTGGTTGATGGCAGAGGCGCGCCGAGGGCCACAGATCCAGCGCTACAAGGGGCTTGGTGAAATGAATCCAGACCAGTTGTGGGAAACGACCATGGACAGCACAACTCGTCGGATGCTCAAAGTAACAGTCGAAGATATGATCGCTGCGGATCAAATATTTGTCACGCTAATGGGTGACGAAGTTGAACCTCGGCGACAGTTTATCGAAGCTAATGCGTTAAACGTCGCGAATCTCGACGTTTAACGGGCGCTAGTCAAGAAGCCAGCTAACGAAACTTTTAAGATCAGCGAAGACGGGACTTGTTTCACGTGAAACAAGTCCGTTGGCGAGTTCTCTTTCCCCCTTCCCGGTTTCAACCAACGCCGCACGGATTCCCATGCGCCAGGCTGCGGTCAAATCCTTAGCGGTATCTCCTACCATCCAGTCTGTGTCAGGATTCAGCGGGATCTCTTGGTTAATTGCGTGGAGAAGTCCTGGTTTCGGTTTTCGGCACTCGCAGTCGTCCGCGGGTTGATGTGGGCAGAATACGATCATATCGACGTGCCCGCCGGCGCTTTCAATCGCGTGAGTCATTTTTCGGTGAATGTCAGTTAACGTCTGTAGGTCGAACAGGCCTCGGCCAAGGCCACTTTGATTGGTCGCGATTGCGATTCGGTAACCGGCGTGATTCAGTTGAGCAATCGCCTCAGTCGCACCGTCGATGGCCACCCATTCCGATGGAGACTTAACGTACTGATCTGAATCATGATTAATNACGCCGTCGCGATCCAGGATAATCGTGGGCATTGTTATTGCTGAATCAGGCTGAAATCAGCCAGTTTGCTGTAGGCATTCTTGACATGTTGGCAAAGCCGCAGTCGATTGGCCCGGACCGCTTCTTGCTCACAGTGAATCATGACGTTGTCAAAAAATGCGTCGGTCGCTGGTTTCATGGTTAATAGACTTTCCATGGCGTCGGCGTATGTTTCACGTGAAACGGCTAAATCAACGATGTCACTGACCTGTCTCACCATGTCATAAACCGCCGCCTCTGAAGGATCTTCGAATAACGCAGTATCGACAGCCCCTTGTATCTCGGGATGATCCTTGAGCAGATTAGCNACGCGTTTATTCGTGGATACCAAGGTCGCAAACTCTTCCGTCTCACTTTGGGCGATCAATGCTTTTACCCGATCTTCGGTTTTACCTGTTGCGAGTCCGTTGGTTTCTTGTACTGCGACAACCATGTCATGCCTATACCCCTTATCGGTGAGGCGAACTCGTTCGCGGTCCTTGATGAATTGAACCAATGCGTCCAACTGAGCCGGTGACCCAGCTTCAGGTTGTGCGGCAAATGCGTCGGTAATCCACGCGGTCAGATCGAGCCGTAGCGCTGGGAATTCATTGAGCCTTAAGACCCCAATGGCTGCCCGACGAAGGGCAAATGGATCTTTGCTGCCGGTCGGCGGTTGATTAATCGCAAACAATCCCGCCAGGGTATCTAGCCGATCAGTGATTGCCAGAAGGGTTCCATACAGGTTATTTGGAACCTGATCAGAGGCCCCGGCTGGTTGATACAAGCCCTCGATCGCCTGAGCGACTTCGCTTGGCTCACCATCTAAAGCGGCATAGATCGTTCCCATCTGGCCCTGCAGTTCATCAAATTCCAGGACCATTTCGGTTACCAAATCACAGCGAGACAGCGTTGTTGCTCGCTGAATGAGTGCCGAATCTGCGCCAACGGCTTGGGCCATTTTGGAACCGAGGGCTTGAACGCGTTCGGTTTTTGCGCCCAATGAACCAAGTTTTGGATGGAACATAATGGTGTCTAAGCGCGGACGGCGAGCTGCAAGAGTTTCCTTTTTATCGAGATCAAAAAAGAACTTCGCATCAGACAATCGGGCTCTAATGACTCGCTGATTTCCGGCAATTACCTGCTCAGGATCCTTACTTTCGATGTTAGACACCGTAATGAATCGGTTCGACAAAACACCTGAAGCGTCTCGAGTATGGAAATATTTTTGATGTCCTTTCATCGCAGCAATCAGCGCAATGTCAGGGACTTCTAAAAATCGTTCTTCGAATTCCCCACAGAGCGCAACAGGCCATTCAACGAGGCAATTGACTTCCGTGAGTAAACTCTCGTCGAGCTCTACAGTCACTCGATGCTGTCGGGCTGACTGCTCAATTGTGTCCCAGGTGGCACGCTTTCTCTGTTCAAAATCAGCAATTACGTAGGCATTCGTGAGTTGTTGATGATACTGACCGGCATGATCGATCGTCATGATATCAGGTGCCATGAAACGATGACCGAAGGTTTGGTTGCTGCTAGTCAATCCAAAAAGCGTCATCGGAACCACCTGATCGTCGATCATGGCGAGAATCCAATGCACAGGTCTCGGAAATTCCTCACGCCCGTTACCCCAACGCATCGGTTTTGAAAGGGTTAAACTTCCAACAACAGAGGCACACACTTCTGGCAGGATTTCCGAAGCACACCGACCTGCCTCAACGCCTCGGTAAACCACCCACTGACCTTTGTCTGTCTCTACCAGCTCGGTGTCATCAGGCATGATCCCGAGACCTCGACAGAATCCGAGCAGTGCTTTGCTCGGCTCACCCTCCTGAAAGGCAGCCGACGCTGCAGGACCACGACGTTCGAAGGGCTTGTCTNCCGAGTATTCGGCTAACCCTTCGATCGAAACCCCAAGACGACGTGGNGCGGCAATCACAGAGAGGCTCTCATATCTCAATCGTGCATCGTCGAGCTTCGTTATGAAAAGCTCGTTAAATTGTTGATTCAAGGATGGCAGGGCCGAGGTCGGAAGTTCTTCGCACCCAAGTTCAAACACAAACTTCCGTGTCTTCATGCCTCGACTCCCTTCAGGAACTCTGCTCTGAGCGCATCGTCTGCCAGTGGAAAACCGGCNTGCTTTCGTGATTCAAAATAACAATTGGCGACTTGCCGAGCCAGATTGCGCACCTTGAGAATGTANCGTTGTCGTTCTGTGACACTGATCGCGTGACGCGCATCCAGAAGATTAAACGTATGGCTCGCTTTCAACACTTGCTCGTAAGCCGGTAATGGTAAGGATGCATCCAAAAGTTTTTCACACGCTTTTTCCGCTTCTGCAAACCCACTGAAAAGCCAGTCAGTATTGGCGTGTTCAAAATTATAAGCGCTCATTTCTTGTTCATTTTGGAGAAAAACGTCCCCGTAGGTCACGATAGAGCCTTCGGTTTTCGTCCAGACAAGATCGAACATTGATTCAACATTTTGAAGGTACATTGCGATTCGTTCGAGCCCATAAGTCAGCTCACCCGTCACTGGGTAGCACTCAAGGCCGCCCACTTGCTGAAAATAAGTGAACTGGGTGACTTCCATCCCATTTAGCCAAACTTCCCAGCCAAGGCCCCAGGCACCAAGCGTGGGCGATTCCCAATTATCCTCGACGAGTCGAAGATCATGAATTTCAGGATCGATTCCCAAATATCTTAAGGATCCAAAATACAGCTCAACGAGGTTTTTGGGATTCGGCTTCATAACAACTTGGAATTGATAATAATGTTGGCCACGATTGGGATTTTCACCATAGCGACCATCGGTTGGGCGTCGTGAAGGCTGAACGTAAGCCGCATTCCAACGTTCTGGGCCGATCGCACGCAAGAAAGTTGCCGGATGAAAAGTCCCAGCCCCCACTTCCATGTCATACGGTTGTAAAATAACGCAACCTTGGTCAGCCCAATATTGTTGGAGGGCCAAGATCAGTCCTTGGAAAGTTGAAGTATCTGGTGCGCCAGTTGTCGGCATAGTCGTTCCGTCAGCTAGGATAAAGGCGCACAGTATAGCTAACGGGTTAGAAATTTGTGCAGTTGATTCAGCGGTTTGTTTGGTTTCTTGGCCAAATGCCTCATTTTGTAAAGCATCTGCTCACCAAGGTGATCAGTCTTTACTTGATTTATTTTCCGAATCAATCTGCGCGCATTACTCGAAAAAATATCCAGCTCGCTTATCCCTTGATGCCAAAACATCAACAACATCAACTGAGCAATGATTCGATTGAGGATCTCTCACAAAAGTTTTTCGATTTACTCACGACCTGGGTGAAGCCCGTTGCGGATTCACGCGATCGAGTCACGATTGTCCACGGATTTTCTGAATTCCAGCAAACGACCGACGGACAGCCAACCTTGATCCTTCTACCCCATCTTGGGAATTGGGAATTATTCGGTCTTTGGCTAACGCAGTATCGCCCCTACACCGCGATGTTCCGGCCACTACGAGTTCCTGAAATTTCAGCATTGGTNCGNCACGCTCGAGAGCGTGGCGGCAATCATTTAGTTCCAGCGACCACCGCAGGCGTNAAAGCGATGCTCAAACGGTTAAAACATAACGAATGCGCGATCGTGTTACCTGATCAGGCCCCTAAGGAAGGTGAAGGAGCTTATGCGCCATTTTTTGGGCTCGATGTGTTAACACCGGTATTGCCGTACCGATTGGCCTTGGCAACTAACGCGCGAGTGTTTATTGGCGCTGCACTGAAGACCCAAGAGGGCTATGAGGTTGTCCTCAAGAAACTCAACGATCCCATTGCTGATGATCAAGATCATTGGCTAGTGATGATGAATCGGGAAATTGAAGCTCTGGTTAGAGAGTATCCAGAGCAATATCAATGGGAGTATCGGCGGTTTCGTAATGCCCCAGACGGCTCTCTGCGCTATCCTTAATGTTCCCAAAATGAGGGGGATAACACCACGAGAAGAGTGAAGAGTTCCAGCCGCCCCAACAGCATCGCGAAGCTTAAAACGTACTTGGTCCCATCTGAAAGTGTGGAATAGTTCAGCGTCGCGTCCCCGAGCCCAGGNCCTAGATTGTTCAGACATGCGCCTACCGCTGAGTACGCGGTAATTGGGTCCTCACCGAGCGCCATACAAACCAGCATTAAGACCGCAAAAATGAGGACATAGGCCGCAAGAAATCCCCAAACGGCGTCGATCACTCGAGATCCCACCGGTTTTCTTCCGAGTTTGATCGGAATCACTGCGTTTGGATGAATGAGCCGTTTGATTTCACGAGATCCCTGTTTGTACAACAGCAACATGCGGATGATTTTAATTCCACCACCCGTTGAACCTGCGCAGGCTCCGATAAACGCACTCATTAAGAGCAAAAACGGAATAAACGTCGGCCAGCTGGCATAATCAGCCGTTGTAAACCCCGTTGTTGTTGCAATTGAGACCACTTCAAAGATTCCCTTTCGGAATGCCTCGTTAACGGGATAAGTCCCGTTTTCAACCAAGGCTAGCGAAATCAGAAGCGATAAACCAAACAAGAACAACAGGTAGGTTTTCCATTCAGGATCATGCAGGTAGTGCTTGAGGCTGTTGTTATGCCATGCGATGAAATGAAGCGAAAAATTCATTCCCGAAATTACCATGAAGACAATGGCAACGGTTTCAATCGAGACGCTATTAAAATGACCAATCGATGCGTCATACGGCGAGAAGCCTCCGATTGCAATGGTCGAAAACGCATGACAGATGGCGTCAAATATCGCCATTCCTGAGATCCAATACGCTAATGCGCAGGCAGCTGTCAGCGAGAGATAAATTAACCAAAGTGCCTTCGCGGTCTCGGCGATTCGAGGTGACAATTTGGCGTCTTTGACGGGTCCGGGTGTCTCTGCTCTGTATAACTGCATTCCACCGATACCAAGCATCGGAAGAATCGCGACCGCGAGAACGACGATCCCCATCCCACCGAGCCACTGCAGTTGTTGCCGATAAAACAGCACCGATTTCGGCAAATGATCAAGACCCACAATCACTGTCGCACCAGTTGTGGTCAGTCCGCTAATGGATTCAAACAACGCATCGGTCATACTTAAATTGAGTTGTTCAGAGAGCGCTAATGGCACACTTCCGGCACTTCCCAGCACCAGCCAGAAAAGCACAGTGATGACGAAACCGTCACGGATTCTGAGATCCCGCTTTTGCCGNCGTGCGGGAAGCCAACTGATGAACCCAGCTCCAAAAATTAACCCCGCTGCTGCCCCAAACAGTGGAATCTGTCCATCATCGAAAATGACACTGATACCAATAGGCGGCAGCATGGTCAGACTGAATAACATCAGTAGCAATCCAAGAATTCGAAGAGTCGGGCCGAAATGTGTCATTACAAGAAGGTCGGTGCGACCGAAAATAACCGTTCGATGTCGGTAATTTTTCGCTTGTCTGTGAGGAACATAATCACGTGATCTTGATGTTCGATTTCGATGTGATCATGGGCAATTAAAACCTCATCGTTTCGGACGATCGCGCCAATTGTTGCTCCACCTGGCAAAGCAATGTCGCCAATTTTCTTGCCGACAACTCGACTGGATCGCTCATCGCCATGAGCGACGGCTTCGATGGCTTCTGCAGCGCCACGTCTGAGAGAGTGAGCGGCTTGGATTGAGCCTCTGCGAACTAACTGCAGCAGTGAGCCGATCGTGGCTTGCTCTGGGCTTACAGCAATATCAACGAGGCCACCCTGTACAAGGTCAACATAGGCTGCGTTGTTGATGAGGGTCATGACCTTTCGTGCACCTAACTTCTTTGCGAGCATCGATGACATGATATTCGCTTCATCACTATTGGTGACGGCGCAGAAGACATCTACGTCATCGATTCGTTCTTCGAGAAGCAGATCTTGATCCGATGCGTCTCCTTGTAGAACAACCGTCCTGTTGAGCATTTCTGATAGTTCTTTGCATCGCAACTGGCCGCGTTCAATCAACTTGACGCGGTATTGATTTTCAATTGAGGTCGCAAGACGTGCTCCAATATTTCCCCCACCGGCGATGAGGATGCGTCGATAAGGTTTTTCCAGTTTTTGCAGTTCAGAAACGACAGCTCGAATGTCTTTTCGAGCAGCGAGGAAAAAGACTTCATCATCAGCTTCGATGACCGTATCACCCCTTGGCAGAATCGGTCGATCTTTTCTAAAAATCGCAGCCACACGTGTGTCGACTTTGGGAAGGTCTTGGCGAAGATCTTTCAGTTCTCGTCCGACCAGCGCACCATCTGAGTACGCTTTCACGGCAACAAGTTGCACCAACCCACCAGCAAAATCCATCACCTGGAGCGCACCTGGTTGTTGNATTAACCGGAAAATGGCCTCNGTCACTAACTGTTCTGGACGAATAATCTGATCAATATTGAAGGCGGTTTTACCGCCAAATAACGGATTCGTTTTTCCATCATCGTCCCCGTCATAAGCGGGAGAACGAACCCGCGCAATTTTTGTCGGGGTTCTGAAGAGTGCATGACTGATTTGGCACGCCACCATATTAATCTCATCGGAGTTTGTGACTGCGATCAGCATATCCGCGTCAATACCGCCGGCTTGTTTGAGAATATCCGGATAAGACGCGTTCCCATGAATGGTTCGAATATCGAGCCGATCTTGTAGTGCACGCAACCGAAACCGGTCCGTATCCACGACGGTGATGTCATTGGCTTCAGAAGCAAGATTTTCCGCCAGCGTGGCTCCCACCTGTCCGGCGCCTAGGATAATGATTTTCAAGCCGATACCCCGTTATTTGTGGGCTCTGATTTAACCAGAAGCGCGTAAAAGAAACCATCTCCTCCGGCGTGCGTGGGAAGGTGTTGGGTTCCATATAGGGTGTCGAGACCTGGTATGCCATCGATGGTCGTGAGGCGCGCATCGGCATGACGCTCCAAAAACTTGCGAATTTGATGCTGATTCTCTTGGGGTAGGATGGAGCAGGTGGTAACCAACAATCGGCCGCCAATTTTTAAGGTGTCCCATGTGGCATCGAGGATCATGGTTTGCATTCCAATTAATGATCGTAATGACGTTTCCGAGCGCATCAGTCTGACATCGGGATGTCGTCGAATCACCCCAGTTGCGGAGCAAGGAAGATCGAGTAAGACGGCATCAAATGCGTGCTGGTCCCACCAACTTTCCGTATGTGACGCATCGGCAGCGATCAGTTCAGCACGCAAACCGAGCCGAACCAGATTCTCTTTAATTCGTGATAGCCGCTGTTCACTGACATCCAGAGCAATGACTTGAGAGTCAGACATTTCAAGCAAGTGGCAGGTTTTTCCGCCAGGTGCAGCGCAGGCATCAAGAATCCGTTCGTGGTCCTGTGGGTTGAGAATGATCGAAGCCCATTGGCTCGACTCATCCTGCACACTGACAAACCCTTCCGCAAAACCCTCTAGAGATTGAACGGGAACTGGTTTTGCCAAGCGCACGGAATCCGGTGCTGAGCCTGGGGCGGCCTCAATTCCTTGTGTTGTCAGTGTTTCGATATAAGCATCTCGATCCAATTTTTGACGATTGACACGCAACGTCATTGGAGGATGAACATTATTCTCAACTAGAACCCGCTCCCAATGGTCTGGCCAGCTTTGTTGAATCGCATCAATCAGCCATTGCGGGTGATTCCAGAGTGTCTGTGCGGAGTGACGCTCCATTTTGAGTTCTGATTTTTTGCGGATGAATTGTCGTAAGACAGCATTCACAAGGCCTCGCGCCCAGGGTCGTCCCTCGGTGACTGTGACATCCACATATTCGGAGACTACCGCATGCTCTTTGCTACCCATCCAGCCAAGCTCGAAAATGCCACAGCGGACGATGGCGCTGAGAATCTGATCCCTTGCTTTGAGTGGTTTATCCAAGAGTTGCGATTCGATGGCCTCTAAATGGAACCATTCGCGACAAATCCCATAACAGATCGATTGTAAGAGTTTTTTGTCATTTGGGTTTAGGTGAACCGAATGTTTCCGAAGCAGCGCATCGAGATTGGATTGCTGATTTTGGAGCGCATCAATCACTTCTGCAGCATGCGCTCTGATCGATTTTTTCACGCGCCCTGCTCCAGCAACTGAATCGGTTCGATCCAGGGTGCTGATTGATGCGATAACATTTGCTCAAGCATCATGCGCTTACCACCGGGGAGCTGGCAGTCGAGTATTTGTAGATTCCCATTGCGTGTGCTGACTAAAATTTGATCGTTTTCCTTCCAGAGCATGCCAGCTTGACGAGTGCTACCCGTTGCTGCGCGAACAGAATAAATTTTGATTCGGGATGAACCGGCAAATGTAAAAGCCCCAGGGACAGGATTGAATGCATGAATTTGCCGCATGACTTGAGTGTGGTCGCGATTCCAGCGAATACAGGCATCATCTGTCGTGATTTTATGGGCGTAAGTGACCCCGTCGTGAGGCTGTTCAATCGGTTGAATGGCTCCCTGATCTAACTGTTTTAGTGAGTGAACCAGTAGCGGACCACCGATCGTTGCCAGCTGATCGTGTAATTCAGCCGTTGTCGTTTGGTCATCAATTGGCACTGATGCGGTGTTGAGCATAGGTCCCGTGTCTAGGCCCTCATCCATTACCATAATTGTGATACCAGTCGCTGTGTCTCCAGCTTCTATCGCGCGCTGCAACGGGGCTGCTCCACGCCATTTGGGAAGCAGTGATGCATGGACATTCAGGCAGCCAAGACGCGGGCTTTGAAGAACTTCCGCATTGAGAATCTGCCCATAGGCAACAACGACTATGGCATCAAACTCTTGTGCGTGAATCCATGCGATTTCGTTTGGATCTTTGAGTGTGATCGGTTGTCTGACTGTTAAGTTGGCTTCAAGCGCACATCGTTTCACGGCGCTTTCTGACACCTTTTGTCCTCGCCCACTGGGTCGATCTGGCTGTGTGAGGACATACTCTATGACGATATCCGGATCGTCAATGAGAGCTCTGAGTGTTGGGACAGCAAAGTCAGGAGTGCCGGCAAACAGGACTCGCAACATCTAAGAAGTCGCCTCAACTCGTTTTTGTTTGGTCAATTTTGATTTGATTCGCGATCGTTTAAGGCCTGATAAATGATCGACAAAGAGCTTGCCGTTTAAGTGATCGCATTCATGTTGGATACAGACTGCCAGCAGCCCTTCGGCTTCCATTTCGTAGGGCTCACCCGAACGGTCGAGTGCTTTGAGCCGGATATGCTCAGGCCGTTTAACGACCTCGTAAATCCCTGGGACCGACAAACAGCCTTCTTGCATTTCATCGATTTCTTGGGTCAAGAGTTCAAATTCAGGATTGATCATGACCAGGGGGGCATTTTGTTCGTCTTGCAAATCAATGACGACAACTCGCAGATGAACATCGATTTGCGTTGCTGCCAGGCCGATCCCTTGCGCTTCATACATGGTTTCAAACATGTCATCGATCAAAACACGAATCGAGTCATCGACGCTTTCAACCGGTTTCGCAATCGTTCGAAGCCGAGGATCCGGGAATTCAAGAATTTTACGTAATGCCATGTTGTGTCTGATTCATAGAATGATTGATATGAACCGAAATTGTACCCGAACTCCAAGGTGCCTCGCACTGTTCATGACCATGCTTTTGTTTTTGGCTGATTTGACCTATGCATGTCCGATGGGTCGTTTGTTTCATGTGAAACATGTAGCACCTTGTGAGAAAGATTGCATTTACGTCCATATCCTAGCCGATGGGATCACTGCCGAATTCATATCCAGGCCGCAAACGTTGAGTCAGTTGGTTGCTGTCAGTCGGTTCGCACTAACGCCTGTAGCGTTTCAAGATCAGCAGCCCTTGATCCCTCTCCGCCCGCAACGATTGGTTGATTCACGAGCGGGCCTCTTACCCGGTTGTCGATACGGTCAGCTCCAGCGAGGAATTCAGCAAGGTTTGCGCCCAGGCGATCAGGTTCCGATTTTGCTCAATCAATGGCTGGGGGGGACTTTGCAGATCTTGACACTTAAAGACCAAACCGCATTTGGAGTTTATGATGTGCACTCGTTAATGCTGATTGACCCATGATTTTTGTAAATGATCTAANGAGTAATGCAGACATTCTGATGTCTGGCGGTGTTTCTGCGATCCCAACAGAGGGTGTTTGGGGTTTGAGTTGTCGCGTCGGGTCTTTGGCGGCGATTGGCCGGATTTTGCAAATCAAACAGCGGGATCCCACGAAAGGTTTGATTACATTGGTGACTGAATTTGACGATCTTGCTCATTGGTATGCTTGCCCGATTCTAGAGGAAGCAGACGAGGAATCTGGTCGGCCGTCAACCTGGATCATTCCGGTCAATTTGCAGTGTCCTACATTACTCACAGGTGGCCGTCAGTCATTGGCTGTTCGCCGCGTGACAATGCCAGCCTTAGTCCGGTTGATAGATCTGACTGGTCCGCTGGTCTCGACTTCTGCCAACCGATCAGGTCGTGCAGCCTGTCTGACCCGATGGCAGGTGATGAATCAGCTGGCACATTTGGTCGATCATGTGGCGCGCGGACGCACGCAGGGCTACCTGAAACCAAGTACCATCCGGGATATGCAGACGGGAACAATCATTAGGGATTGATGAAATGATGGATTTTCATGCGGTGAAGTCATATTTGTTGGGGCTTCAGGACAGTATTTGCCAAGCGCTCGAAGCTGAGGACGCTCAGGCGAGTTTTCAGCAGGACCAATGGGAGCGTGAAGAAGGCGGTGGTGGCCGTTCACGAGTGATGGCGGATGGTGCTGTGTTTGAAAAAGCTGGAGTCGGATTTAGTCATGTCATGGGGTCCAAATTGCCACCATCGGCGACAGCGTCTCGACCTGAACTTGCAGGTCGATCGTGGCAAGCGATGGGCGTCAGTTTAGTCATTCATCCGGAAAATCCCTATGTGCCGACCTCGCATGCGAATGTTCGCTTTTTTGTCGCAGAAAAAGAGGGCGAGGAGCCAGTGTGGTGGTTTGGTGGCGGGTTTGATCTCACTCCGTTTTACCCGATGGATGAGGACTGTGAACATTTCCACCGGGTCGCTAGGGATGCGATGAGTCCATTTGGCCCTCATTACTACGCCAAATACAAAGCAGCCTGTGATGCGTACTTCTATCTGCCGCACCGCGACGAAACGCGAGGGATTGGCGGGTTATTTTTTGATGATTTTAATGAGCTTGGTTTTGACCAAAGTTTCGCGTTTATGCAAGCGGTTGGCGATGCCTTTGTGCCTGCCTATGTGCCGATTGTTCGCCGTCGTCGAGAGATGACTTACGGGATGCGTGAGCGGGAGTTTCAGTTGTATCGTCGAGGTCGGTATGTGGAATTCAACTTGGTTTACGATCGAGGCACCCTATTTGGATTACAAAGCGGGGGTCGGACCGAGTCAATTTTAATGTCGATGCCACCTTTGGCGCGCTGGGAGTATGGTTACGTGCCTGAAGCTCAGAGTGACGAAGCGCGGCTGGCTCAGTACTTAAAGCCGAGAGATTGGCTGTGAGTTATCGGTTTGCCGTGTTTGGCGATCCTATCGCCCATTCGAAGTCTCCCGACATCCATCGTCGGTTTGCGGAACAATTGGGGCTTGAAGTCGTCTACGACAAGCTATTAGTCAAAGAGCGTGAGTTCGAATCTGAAGTCAGACGATTTTTCGATGAAGGAGGCGATGGACTCAGCATTACCGTGCCCCACAAGTGGGCCGCTCATCAGCTTGCTGATCATCTCTCAACCGAGGCCTTATCAGCTGGAGCATGCAATACCCTGATGAGCACGGAACAAGGTCTTTATGGTCACAATACCGATGGTTTGGGTCTATTGGATGATTTGGATCGGTTGGATTGGAGTCCAGCCGGACGGCGAGTGCTGATTTTGGGTGCTGGGGGCGCAGTCGCAGGTTGTTTNGGGCCATTAATTGACCGTGGTCCAGATGAAATCGTGATTGCGAATCGGTCGATTCAGAAATTGGACCGCTTGGTTGGGCGCTATGATCGACGGGTGCGAGGGATTGGCCTGTCTGAGCTAGATTCTCAGGGTCGGCCATTTGATTTAGTGATTAACGGTATTTCAGCTGGACTGTCTGGNAGTACCGGGGTCGAATTAACCGANCGGATTGTGAATGCCGACGGCGCTTGCTACGACTTGGTTTACAGCNCTGACGACACGCCATTTTTAAAGATGTGCCGGTCATTCACAGATCAACGTGCTGATGGTCTTGGGATGTTGCTCGCACAGGCAGCGAGACAATTTGAACTATGGACCGGGCTCTACCCCGATCCCTTTGCTCAACTGATTGCGTTCGGTCGCTCGCCGGACTCTTGCCGATGATTTGGTATACTGCTGNCCTTTTGAGATGACAATCATGCCCCAAACTCTTCCTCTGGCCCGTCTTGGGGTCGTCGGCGGCGGACAGCTGGCTCGGATGTTGGCGCCGGCCTGTAACGCACTGCATGTGCATATGACGATTCTCGATCCCATGCATCAGTCTCCAGCAGGTCAGGTGGCTTTTGATCAAATACAGGGAGCGCTTGATGACCCCGATGCGCTGCGTCAGCTCTGTGAGCAATCCGACATTGTGACGTTTGATCTGGAAAATGTGGGCGCCGATATCTTGATGACCTTGGCGGATCAGGGGATGGAAATGGTGCCATCGCCCGCCACTATCCGGTTGATCCAGAATAAATTTGAGCAAAAGCAGCATTACCGAAAGAAAGGCATTCCCACCGCCGATTTTGTTGATTTAGGGGAGAATCCCGCTTTTGCAGACGTCCTTGCATTTGGGTTGCCCTGTGTACAGAAAACCCATACCGGAGGTTACGATGGTCGCGGTGTTCATGTCATTCGGTCGGCTGATGATTGGGATCGGCGACTCAAAACCAGAAGTTTTTTAGAACAATTCGTGTCAGGCGGGACTGAGTTGGCAGTCATGGTCGCGCGTCGTGAATCTGGAGAAGTCGTTGCCTATGACCCCGTTGAAATGGTGGTCGATCCAGACCTGCATTTGCTCGATTATTTACTCGCACCTGCTCGTGTGAGTGAGGACTTGCGCCAACAAGCGCAACAACTGGCCAAGCAGACAGTGGAATCATTTGGAACATCCGGTCTGTTTGGCGTTGAACTCTTTATCAACGAAGCAGGCGAACTGTTAGTGAACGAGGTCGCTCCGCGCGCTCACAACTCAGGGCATCACACCATCGAAGCCTGTGTTACCAGTCAGTTTGAGAATCAGTTAAGAGCCTGCCTGAATTTACCGCTCGGACGAACAGACTTACGTGGCCATGCATTAACAGCTAACTTGGTTGGCGAACCCGGTTTCGTCGGTACTCCAGTGATCGAGGGCCTCGATGCGTTATCGCAGATTCCGGATGCTCACCTACATCTGTACGGAAAGGATGAGTGTCGACCGGGTCGAAAGATGGGACACTTCACATTATTGGGTGAAGATCATCATGAATTGGTTCAACGGTTGGAGTCGATTCGCAAGGTATTAATGATTCGAGGAGATACGCCGCAATGAGTGTAAAAGTTGGCGTCATAATGGGATCGGATTCTGACTGGCCCATCATGGAAGGTGCCGTGGATGCGTTAAAAACGTTAGGTGTTCCAGTGGAAGCGACGGTCGTTTCTGCTCACCGGACNCCTGAGCGGTTAATGGAGTATGCGAGTTCGGCTAGGAACCGCGGTCTGGATGTCATCATCGCCGGTGCAGGTGGTGCGGCGCATCTTCCGGGAATGATTGCGGCTGTTACAGAACTGCCTGTGATTGGGGTGCCCGTCGTTGCAACTTGCCTGAATGGTGAGGATAGCTTGCTCTCAATCGTGCAGATGCCAAAGGGCGTTCCGGTCGCTACTGTTGCGATCAACGGTGCTTATAACGCAGGACTGCTGGCTGCTCAAATTGTTGCCACTGGCGATCATGCCCTGCGTGATCGCCTGGCGGACTACAAACAACAATTGGCGGCGCAAGTCGTTGAAAAAGCGAAGAAGGTCGAACGGGCTGCGAATTAGCCCGTTACCTCTCTGTGGTTGTTCGCCAATCGGATGTAGTGAAGAGCCGAATATCTGAGGAATTCTTTTTCGTGATCTTTTAGCGGTCTGGCCATTTTCGCAGGCGATCCGACATATAAATAGCCTGATTCGAGCGTCTTTCCCGGAGGAACTAGGGTTCCTGCCCCGATCATCACCTGGTCTTCAACAACTGCTCCGTCGAGAACCGTGGCACCGATTCCAATTAACACCTCTTGACCGATGGTGCAGCCATGGAGACAGGCTTGATGACCGATTGTGACGCGTTCGCCAATGGTCAGTGCTTTGCCACCAGGTGAGTAAGGCCCGTCATGCGTGCAATGCAAGATGGCTCCATCTTGGATATTGGTTTGCGAGCCGACGGTAATGGTATTGACGTCGCCACGAATGACGACTTGCGGCCAGACCGAGACCTCTTTGCCCAGTGTGACTTTCCCGATGACAACGGCAGACGGGTCGATCCAGACAGATTCGTCAATCTCGGGGTGTTGGTTATCATAAGCGCGAACGGTCATACTAATCCTTGTGATGTGACGAAACCCCCACACTATTTCCGAACCAATACTGGAGTCAATGATGCCAATCAAACGTTTTATCGCAGGAGCGGTCTGCCAGCAATGCAGCGCACAAGATAAGGTCAGGGCTTGGGAAGATGAGGACGAGCGAGTCATGCGTCGAGAATGCGTGTTGTGTGGACATGAGGATGTGATTGCTCTGGAAGCACCCGAGGCATCTGAGATCACGACGCGCGTGAATTACACAGATCCAGTCTTTGATGACGATGTTAAACCGGTTCGAATTCTGGACGCGACAGGGCCGAAAGACGCCTGACTTCCGCGACCATGGCCGGGAGTCTGATACCGAGCGCAATGACTCGGACGACGGAGAAGATCAAAAACGCTGCCATCAAATGGTCAACGGTCGTGGCCTCTAGGATCCACAGACTCCCAAACCACCCGATACTGGTAGCAACCGCCATNGCGATGCACATATCCAGCGACTTGGTGAGACCGATGAATACTCCATCGAGCCAATAGGACCAACACAACACCAACACAATCCAGTAAAACCAGGCCATGAGTTCCGACGCTTGGTGAATGACATCTTGGAAATCCGTCAGAGCCGAGAAGATGTGCGTGTGAAATAGCATTAGGCCGGCGACGATCATCACAGCGGACACAAATGATAGGGCGGCACCTGCCCAGAGGCTTTCGATAAAACGACGCAAGTGGCGTTCGCCAAGTGCTTGTCCGGCTTCGATCTCAGCAGCATAGGCAAAACCATCAAGTGCATATGCGGCTGTGGCCAGCAGGACGAGCATGAGTCCGATGGCGGCAGCTTCAATGATGCCTAATCTGGCAGAGAGGACTGCTAAGGTGACGAATACGCTGTGTAACAACAGGGTTCGAAGCATCAGCGGTAAGTTAATTTTCAATAATTGGATCTGCAGTCCAACATCCCAAGGAGAGGTCAGCACAAGTGACTGACGTTTGAGCTGCCTGAGCAACATGACGACGGCGAAGGCAACTGCTGCATATTCGGAAATGACGGTACCAAGGGCGATACCTTGGCTATTCATGTTCAGTTCGATCGCCAGAAAATAATTGAGACCGATGTTTAACACATTGATGCTGACGGCCAGAAGCAAAGCAATCCGNGTNAAACCTTGCCCGATAAACCAACCCGTCAAAGCCAGTAATATCAGATGAGCAGGCGCTCCCCACAATCGGATTGTCAAATATTGCTCAAGCGGTTGAGTCATTTCCGTGGTTGGTTTTGCCAGTTGAAGAATCGGATGGATGGCGTGTGACCCAAGCAACATCAATGCAAGTCCAATAAGGAGTGCCATGAAGACGGCATTACTTAAGAGACTCACCGACCGCAGCGGATCATTGGCGCCCACGGCTTGCGCCACAAGGCCGGTAGTGCCCATTCTCAAAAACGAAAAGGTGCCAAAGAAGATCACGAGAAGTTCAGCACCAACCGTGACAGCGGCTAAATAATAAGTGTGATCAAGGTGTCCCGAAATCGCCGCGTCAGCGAGCCCCAGTAGTGGTGTTGCAATGTTTGCAATAATCAAAGGAAGCGCCAGCCGCCATAATCTGGCAACCGACGCTATCTTGAGATGAGTTGGCATTGGGGATCGAGGCGTCGGGCCACGAGAATCTCTAAAAAGTCATTTGGATCTTTGACATGCGGGGGTGCTTGCGGGCCGCCTTCACGCTTACGAGCGAGTGCGACCAATCGGAGCATCCAAAACCTGAGCGCCGCGGTTTCTACGGCAAGCGGCCAACAGTCGATTTCATCGGCGATGAGCGGGCGATGTTGCTGGTAACCACTCATCAAGGCTTCGGTTTTATCTGCTTGAAGACGCCCTGTTGGATCAGAACACCAGTCGTTAATTGTGACGGCTAAATCGAACAGCAGGCATCCGTTACATGCATTGTAGAAATCGATGATACCAGCCAGTTTTCCCTGATGAAATAATGCGTTATCACAGAAAAGGTCACCATGAATGATGCCTGTGGGAAGCGTTTGGGCGGAATCGACGAACAGTTGTGATCGACTGACCTGATCTTTGAGCGTTTCCTGGTGCGCCGTCGGAACAAGATCAAGGACACGCTCGACATTGCTTTCCCACCAAGTGTTCCAACGGTGATTTTCACGGGTAAGATCCTGATAATGCTGTGTTGCTGCATGCATTTGACCCAGTGCTACACCAATCTGTTGGCAGGCATTCACTGAAATGGGATCGAGCGTTGACCCTTGGATTCGTGTAAATAGCGCAGCCGGTTTGTTTTTGATGTTAAACAGACGGTCGCCATGTTGATTCGCGATTGGAGTAGCCACCGGTACACCATCCTCTGACAAGCGCCGGTTCAGTTCGATAAAAAATGGGATTTCATCAAAGCCCTGTTCTTCAAAAATTTGCAGAACGGTTTCTGTTGTTTCAAAAGAGACAAAATAGGTGGTGTTTTCCACACCAGCATCCACTCCTTGGAAGCTCATTAAATCACCCAACCCAAATTGTTTGGTGAAGTCCTGCATTTCCTGCAGAGTTAATTCTGTGTAAACACTCATCGCCGCGTCCTGTCCAAGCGCGGTATTATGC
>JGI26082J51739_10000870_pt1 | contig 19069 bp, 18 predicted proteins | sample SaaInl5LU_22_DNA_FD_51739 | JGI IMG/M metagenome (IMG submission 51739)
TTAGCAGCTGCTAATAATAATTGCTGATGTTTTTCTAAATCTGGACCATATTTTTGAATAGCAGAACCTGCTACCATTAAAAATACTTTTTTCATTTTAGCAATCATTTCCTTTTCTTCAGTAAAAAGTTCTGAATAATCTGGTGTATCAAAAGAAGGAATACCCATTAATTCATCAGCAACTGCTGTTGCAGGTCCTAATAAATCTACGTGACCTTTCATTGCTTTTTTAATTAACATACCAACTGAAAGCATTCTGTTAATTTCGTTTGTTCCTTCGTAAATTCTTGCAATTCTTGCATCTCTCCAAGCAGCTTCCATTGGTGTTTCTTCAGAGAAACCCATTCCTCCAAAAATCTGGATTCCTTCATCAGCACAAGCTTGTACATCTTCAGAAACAGTAACTTTTAAGATAGAACATTCAATTGCATATTCTTCTACACCTTTTAACTCTGCTTCTTGATGAGAGTTACCAGCAGCCATTCTCATTGCAATTCTATCTTCAATATCTTTTGCAGCTCTATAACTTGCAGATTCACCTGCATACGTATTTGTAGCCATTTCTGCTAATTTAGCTTTAATAGCTCCAAAGTCAGCAATAGGTGTTTTAAATTGTTTTCTTTCGTTTGCATATTGTAAAGCTGTTGTTAAAACTCTTCTTTGAGAATCTATACATGCAGCTGCTAATTTAATACGACCAACATTTAGTGCGTTTACAGCAATTTTAAATCCACCACCTCTTACAGATAACATGTTTTCTGCAGGAACAACTGTATCATTAAAAAATACTTGTCTTGTAGAACTTGCACGAATTCCTAATTTATGCTCTTCTTCACCTAAAGTAATTCCATTTGGATTTGCAGCATCATATTCAACAATAAAGCCAGTGATGTTTTTATCATCTTCAATTCTTGCAAAAACAATCATTAAATTACAGAATCCAGCATTAGAAATCCACATTTTTTGACCATTAATCTTGTAAGATTTTCCATCTTCTGTTAATTCAGCAGTTGTTTTGCCTGAATTAGCATCAGAACCTGCACCTGGCTCTGTTAAACAGTAAGCACCCATCCATTCACCAGAAGCTAATTTTGGAACATATTTTTGCTTTTGCTCTTCTGTACCATATAAAGTTATTGGCATTGTTCCAATACCTGTATGAGCACCAAATGCTGTACTTAAAGAACCATTTCCACTAGAAATATATTCACAAGTAATCATTGTAGATACAAATCCCATACCCATTCCTCCATATTCTTCAGGAACTGCAACACCTAAAAAGCCAAGTTCACCAGCTTTTTTCATAACTTCTTCAGTTAAGGCATAGTCTTTTGCTTCAAACCTATCTCTATGAGCTACAATTTCTCTATCTGTAAATTCTTTTACAGCTTCTTTCATCATTATTTGCTCTTCAGAAAAATCTTCTGGAGTAAATANGTCTTCACACTTTGATTCTTTTACAAGGAATTGTCCTCCTCTTAAAATATCTTTTTCTACTGTTTCCATGATTTATATTTTTACTTATGTTTTATTTTAAAAATTCAAATATTCCTGCAGCACCTTGACCTGTACCTACACACATAGTCACCATACCATATTTATTATTCATTTCGCGTTTACGCATTTCATCAAATAATTGCACAGATAATTTAGCACCTGTACAACCTAAAGGATGCCCTAAAGCAATAGCTCCACCATTTACATTAACAATATCTTGATTAAGGTTTAACTCTCTCATAACTGCCAAAGATTGAGATGCAAAAGCTTCGTTTAATTCGATTAATTCAATGTCACTTTGTTTTAAACCACCTTGCTTTAATGCTTTTGGAATAGCTGCAACAGGACCAATTCCCATAATTCTTGGTGGTACACCAGCAGCTGCATAGCTTACCATTCTTGCAATAGGTTCAAGATTTAGTTCTTTTACCATTTCTTCACTCATTACTAAAACAAAAGCAGCACCATCACTAGTTTGTGATGAATTACCTGCAGTTACAGAACCATTTGCTGCAAATACTGGGCGTAATTTTGCTAATGCTTCTTTACTAGTTCCTTTTCTAGGACCTTCATCTTTATTAACAGTGTATTTTTTTGTTGCTTTTTTACCATTAGCATCTAAATAAGTTTCTTCTACTTCTATAGGTACTATTTGGTCTTGAAAACGATCTTCAGCTAATGCTTTTAACGCTTTCATATGAGAGTTATATGCAAACTCATCTTGGTCTTCTCTAGAAACATTATATTTTTCTGCAACAGCTTCAGCTGTATTACCCATTCCCCAATAGTAATCTTCATTACCTTGGTTTACAATGTTGTAGTTTAGTTCTGGTTTAAAACCTGTCATAGGTACAGAAGTCATACTTTCTGTACCACCAGCTATAATACAATCAGCCATTCCTGATTGAATTTTAGCAACAGCCATACCAATTGTTTCTAAACCTGAAGAACAAAAACGATTTACAGTAACTCCTGGTACATCAACTGTATTTAATCCTATTAAAGAAATAATACGTGCCATGTTAAGACCTTGAGATCCTTCTGGCATTGCATTACCTACGATTACATCATCTATTCTATTAACATCGAAGCTTGGCATTTTACCCATCATGTATTGAATGGTTTCTGCAGCAAGTTCATCAGCTCTTTTAAATCTGAAGCCACCTCTTTTTGATTTAGCGACTGCTGTTCTATATCCTTTTACTATATATGCTGTTTTCATTTTCTTAGTTTCTTAAAGGTTTACCTGTTTTTAACATGTGTTGAATTCGTTCTAAAGTTTTACGTTCTGTAGTTAAACTTAAGAATGCTTCACGCTCTATGTCTAATAAATATTGTTCTGATACTCTTGTAGGTTCAGATAAATCTCCACCAGACATTACATAAGCTAATTTATTTGCTATTTTTTGATCGTGTTCAGAAATATATCTAGAAGCTTGCATAGAATCTGTACCAACCATAAACGTACCTAAAGCTTGTTTACCTAATACCAAAATATCGTCTCTCATTGGTTTTTGAGTGTAGCCAGCTTCTGCCATTAATAAGGCATGCTTTTTAGCTTCTGCAATTTGTCTGTCTTTATTAACAACCACAACATCTTTTCCTTTTTGAAGTACATTCATATCAAAGGCTTCATAAGCTGAAGTTGCTACTTTAGCCATACCAATAGCTAGGAAGTGTTCTTGTAATACATTTAATTGTACATCTCCTTGGTGAAATAAATCTTGTGCTCTTAAAGCCATTTCTTTAGAACCACCACCACCAGGAATTACACCAACTCCAAACTCTACTAAACCAATATAAGTTTCTGCAGCTGCAACAACTTTATCTGCGTGCATAGATAATTCACATCCACCACCTAAAGTCATTCCATGAGGAGCAGCTACAGTTGGTATTGCTGAGTATCTCATACGCATCATTGTATCTTGAAAATACTTGATAGCCATATTTAACTCATCATATTCTTGCTCTGCTGCCATCATAAATATCATACCAATATTTGCGCCTACAGAGAAGTTTGCAGCTTGATTACCAACCACTAATCCTTGATAATTTTTCTCAGCTAAATCAATAGCTTTATTGATAGCAGTAAGAACATCACCACCAATGGTATTCATTTTAGATTGAAACTCTAAGTTTAAAATTCCATCACCTAAATCTTCTATTACAGCTCCAGAGTTTTTCCAAACTTCGTTTGATTTTCTAATGTTGTCTAAAATGATAAATGCATCTTGACCTGGTTTTTTAACTTGAGCTTTTGAAGGTATATCATAATAATATGTTGCGCCTTCTTTTACAGTGTAAAAAGAGGTTTCTCCTTTTTCTAACATTTCTGTTACCCAAGTAGCAGGTTCATGTCCTTCAGCTTTCATTAATTCTACACCTTTTGCTACACCAATAGCATCCCAAATTTGGAAAGGTCCATGTTCCCAACCAAAACCAGCTCTTAAACCATCATCTATTCTATATAATTCATCAGAAATTTCTGGAATTCTATTTTGTACATATGCGAACATTGCTGCAAATGATTTTCTATAGAATTCTCCTGCTTTGTCTTTACCAGCAACTAAAACTTTAAATCTATCTGTTACATTGTCAATCGTTTTCGTAAGTTCTAAAGTTGCAAATTTTGCACGTTTCTTTTCTCTATATTCTAATGTGTTTAAATCTAATGATAATATATTTCTTTTACCATTTGCATCTTTAGTCATTTTGTAAAAACCTTGTTTGGTTTTGCTACCTAACATTTTGTTTTCCATCATATGGTTTACAAAATCAGGAATTACAAACTGATCTCTAGCTTCATCATTTGGGCAATTATCTTTAACTCCATTTGCAGTATGTACTAAAGTATCTAAACCAACTACATCAATGGTTCTAAAAGTTGCAGATTTAGGACGTCCAATAACTGGGCCTGTTAATTTATCTACTTCTTCTATGGTTAAGTCCATTTCTTTTACAACATGAAATAAACTCATAATACCAAAGATTCCTATTCTGTTTCCAATAAATGCAGGAGTATCTTTAGCTAATACAGAAGTTTTACCTAAAAACTTATCACCATACATCATTAAGAAGTCTGTTACTTCTTGTTTACAATTTGGTCCTGGTACTACTTCAAATAATTTTAAATAACGAGGAGGGTTAAAAAAGTGTGTTACAGCAAAATGTTGCTGAAAATCTTCACTTCTGCCTTCATTCATAAATTTAATAGGAATACCAGATGTATTAGATGTGATTAAAGTACCTGGCTTTCTATATTTTTCTACTTTTTCGAAAACAGATTTTTTAATATCTAAACGCTCTACAACAACCTCCATTACCCAGTCTACATCTTTAATTAAATGTAAATCATCATCTAGGTTACCTGTAGTAATTCTACTTGCAAATTTTTTATTATAAATAGGTGAAGGTTTAGATTTTAAAGAATTAGATAAGGCATCATTTACTAAACGATTACGAACTACTTTATCTTCTAATGTAAGACCTTGTGCTTTTTCTTTATCTGTTAATTCTCTTGGAACAATATCCAACAAAAGAACTTCTACACCAATATTAGCAAAGTGACATGCAATACCTGAACCCATTATACCTGAGCCAATTATTGCAACTTTTTTTATTCTTCTTGTCATTATTTGTTAGTTTATGTTTTATTTATCTTGGTTTATTTCTTCAAAAATTTTCTTTTCTGCAATTAGATTGTTAATTACGTTCATAACTTTAAAAAAAGAATCTAGTTCTTTTTCTGTTACATATTCACGTACAATATTGTTAAATTGATAGACATGACCTTTAGATACTTTACGCATTTCTTTTCCATAATCTGTCAATTTAATGATAACGCTTCTTCCATCATCTGGATTTTTTTCTCTTGAAATGGCACCTTTTTCTTCCATAGATTTTAAAATTCTAGAAAGACTTGTAGGTTCCATTCCCATTAAAGGGCCTAATGAGGTAGAAGGTGTTCCTTTTACTTTATCAATAGTTAACAGCACAAAAGCAGTAGCCATAGTACTATCATGCTTTGCAGCTTGCTCATTATACATCTTAGCAACTGCTTGCCAAGTGGCTCTTAACTGATGGTCTATTGAAATATTTTTATCCATTGCACCAAAGATATAAAAATTTACTATGCACGCATAGTAAATTGAAAAAAAGTTATGCATGCATAATAAATTTTAACATTTAATTTTTTGTAACCATTTTAATTTTTGAGCTACAAATAGTTATAATTAACTAAATTTGTGAGAATACGATTTTCAGAAAAAACTTCTAACCAAAAAATACATGAGTAATTTATTAGAAATAAATAATGTTGTAAAAAATTATGGTGATTTTAGAGCATTAAATAATGTATCTATCCATATCCCAAAAGGGAGTGTTTATGGGCTTTTGGGTCCAAATGGTGCTGGTAAAACTTCTTTAATTAGAATTATTAATCAAATTACAATGCCAGATAAAGGAACCATTTTTTTAGATGGAGAACCTTTGTCACCTAAGCATACAGCTGATATTGGTTACTTGCCTGAAGAAAGAGGTTTATATAAATCTATGAAAGTAGGTGAACAAGCCTTGTATTTAGCTCAATTAAAAGGATTGTCTAAGTCTGAAGCAAAAAAAAGATTGAAATATTGGTTTGAAAAATTTGATATTTCTGCTTGGTGGAATAAAAAAATTGAAGAGCTTTCTAAAGGAATGGCTCAAAAGGTTCAGTTTATAGTAACTGTATTGCATCAACCAAAACTATTAATTTTTGATGAGCCTTTTTCTGGTTTTGATCCTATCAATGCACAATTAATAGCTCAAGAAATCTTGAAACTAAGAGATGAAGGTGCTACCATTATTTTTTCTACACATAGAATGGAGTCTGTAGAAGAAATGTGTGATGAAATAGCTTTGATTAATAAATCTAACAAAATTTTAGATGGTAAGTTAGATGACATTAAAAGAGAATTTAGAACAAACACNTTTCAGGTAGGTTTACATACTTCTAATGCAAANGAAGTAGAATCTCAATTAAAAGAAAAATTTGAAGTTTTTCCTCCAGATTTTAAATTNTTAGGTAACGAATTAACTNTAANTGTTAAGTTNGGTAGGCAAGATTCTGCAAACGATTTATTGGCTTTTTTAACGAATAGAGGAGAGGTGCAACATTTTGTTGAATTAATTCCAAGTGCAAACGATATTTTTATACAAGCTGTTAATAAAAACAATTAGAGATGAGTAAGTTAAAACTAATTATAGAAAGAGAGTTTATTGCAAAGGTTCGTAATAAATCGTTTATAGTGATGACTTTTTTGAGTCCTCTAATAATGGTTGGTATGGGTTTTTTAGTTTATTTTTTAATGAAAAAAAATAACGAAAAGGTCAAGGAAATTGTTTACATAGACAATTCAGGTTTGTTTTCAAAAGAAGACTTTAAAGATTCTAAAACTGTTCATTATTTAGATTTTACATCAAAAGGTATTGAAGATACAAAAAAGAAAGTAGAGCAAGGTAATTATTATGGTGCACTTATAATTCCAAAACAAGATAGCCTAGAGTTATTAGCAAAATCTATTGAATTTTATTCTAAAGATTCTCCAGGGATGTCTGTAATGAATGCTTTAGAAAATAAAATTGAAACTAAAATAAGAAACCAAAAACTAAATGATTTTGGGATTGATATAAATAAAATAAATGCTTCTAGAATTCAGTCAGATATTAAAATGTATAATTTTTCTGGAGAAGAATCATCAAAATTAATTAATGGATTAAAGATTGGAGTAGGAGCAATAGCTGGTTATTTTTTAATGATGTTTGTTATGATTTATGGTACTTCTGTAATGAGAAGTGTTATCGAAGAAAAAACAAGTAGAATTATAGAGGTTATTGTATCTTCTGTAAAACCATTTCAGTTAATGTTAGGTAAAATTATTGGTAATGCTTCAGCTGGTTTATTACAATTTTTTATTTGGGGTATTCTTATTTTTATCTTAGGTACTCTTGCAACATCTCTTTTAGGAATTAATATGGCAGAAATGCAAACAGCTAATTTATCTGCAGAACAATTAGAGGCTGCAAAAAATGTAGCTGGTGGAGATAAAATGCAAGTATTAATACAAGAAGTTTTACGATTACCACTTTTAAAACTATTTGTACTTTTTATTTTTTACTTTTTAGGAGGATATATGTTATATAGTTCGTTATTTGCTGCTGTTGGTGCTGCTGTAGATAATGAAACAGACACGCAACAATTTATGTTACCAATTATGTTGCCTTTAATATTAGGGGTTTATGTTGGTTTTGCTACAGTTATTAATGATCCTCATGGGCCTATTTCAGTAGCTTTTTCACACATACCCTTAACTAGTCCAATAGTAATGTTAATGAGAGTTCCTTTTGGAGTTACATGGACAGAATTAGCCATTTCTATGAGTTTATTATTAATAACTTTTACGTTTATGGTATGGTTGGCAGCAAAAATATATAGAGTTGGTATTTTAATGTATGGTAAAAAACCTACTTATAAAGATTTATATAAATGGTTAAAATATAAAGGATAAATGCAAGATACTATTGATCAAGTTAAAGAAACAATTGTAGAAGAAGCAAATTCTATTTTAGATTATAAATTTGTTTTTTCTGAAGAAATTAGCATTACTGTAAAAGGGTTAATTTTTATTGCAATAGCATTAATTATAACTTCTTTGATTCTAAATTTTGTTCGTAGAATTATTACTAGAAAATTATCTAACCAAGATGAACGAAAATTTATAACACTTTTTAGTTATATAAGATGGTTCGTTTTTTTAATTATCTTTTTGGTTGGAATGAATACTGCAGGTGTAAATGTAACAGCAGTATTTGCTGCTTCTGCAGCACTTTTAATTGGTGTTGGTTTAGCTTTACAAACCTTGTTTCAAGATATTATCTCTGGAATATTTATTTTAGTAGATAAATCTGTTCATGTAGGAGATATTATAGAGTTAGAAGGAAAAGTTGGTCGAGTTTTAGATATTCGTTTACGAACAACTAGAGCAGTAACTATAGATAATAAAGTATTAGTAATTCCTAATCATTTATATCTAACAAATATATTGTTTAATTGGACAGAAAATGGAGTTGAAACTAGAGAGTCTGTAGATGTTGGAGTGGCTTATGGTAGTGATGTCGAGTTAGTAAAAGAAATACTTTTAAATGTTGCAAAATCTCATAAGAAAATTTTAAAAGTGCCAGAACCTAGAGTATTATTTACAGATTTTGCAGATAGTTCACTCAATTTTCGAGTTGTTTTTCTCGTTGAATAATAGTTTTGAAGCTAGGTTTGTTCAAAGTGATTTAAGATTTGAAATAGATAGAGTATTTAGAGAGAAGAAAGTAACTATCCCTTTTCCTCAAAGAGATGTTCATCTTTTTCCAGAGAAATAAAAAGATTTAACAACTTATTCATAGTTGATTAAAAATATATAAAACAAAAACATGTCAAAAATTTTAATTGTTGAAGATGAGGCTGCCATAAGAAGAGTCTTAAAAAAAATAATTTCAGAAGAAAATGATACTTATCAAGTAGAAGAAGCAGAAGATGGCTTAGAAGGCATTGAGCTTATAAAAAACAACGATTATGATTTAGTTTTGTGTGATATTAAAATGCCTAAGATGGATGGTGTTGAGGTNTTAGAAAAAGCAAAAAAGATAAAACCTGAAACTCCAATTGTAATGATTTCTGGTCATGGAGATTTAGACACAGCAGTAAATACTATGCGTTTAGGAGCTTTTGACTATATATCAAAACCACCNGATTTAAATAGGTTGTTAAACACAGTTAGAAATGCTTTAGACAGAAAAGTTTTAGTTGTAGAAAACAAACGATTAAAGAAGAAAGTAAGTAAAAATTANGAAATGATTGGTGAGAGCGAAAGTATTTCTCACATTAAAGATATTATAGAAAAAGTTGCTGNTACAGATGCAAGGGTTTTAATTACNGGCCCTAATGGAACAGGTAAAGAGTTGGTTGCNCATTGGCTTCATGAAAAATCNGAGAGANCCAAAGCACAAATGATAGAAGTAAATTGTGCTGCAATACCNTCNGAATTAATTGAGAGTGAATTATTTGGTCATGTTAAAGGATCATTTACTGGTGCAAATAAAGATAGAGCTGGTAAATTTGAAGCAGCAAATGGAGGTACTATTTTTCTTGATGAGATTGGAGATATGAGTCTTTCTGCTCAAGCTAAAGTTTTACGTGCTTTACAAGAAAATAAAATTTCTAGAGTAGGTTCAGATAAAGACATTAAAGTTAATGTAAGAGTTGTAGCTGCAACAAATAAAGATTTAAATAAAGAAATTGAAGAGGGTAGGTTTAGAGAAGATTTATATCATAGATTAGCTGTTATTCTTATTAAAGTACCTGCTTTAAATGATAGAAGAGAAGATATCCCATTATTAATAGATTTCTTTTCTAAAAAAATATCTGAAGAACAAGGTAATCCTAAAAAAACATTTTCTGATGAAGCTGTTCAGTTACTCCAAAAATACGACTGGACAGGTAATATTAGAGAGTTAAGAAATGTTGTAGAACGTTTAATAATATTAGGTGAAAAACAAATTTCTGAAAATGATGTAAAATTATTTGCGAGTAAATAATTTTAATAAAAAAAAAGAGCTACAAATTGTAGCTCTTTTTTTTTGAATTGATAAGATTATTATAAATCAAATCGATCTAAATTCATCACTTTAGCCCAAGCTTTTGCAAAGTCGTTAACAAATCTTTCTTCACCATCATTTGCTCCATAAACTTCACAAACAGCTCTCAATTCTGTGTTAGATCCAAAAATTAAATCGGCTCTTGTGCCAGAGAATTTCATTGCTCCTGTTACTCTATCTCTACCAATAAATTCTTTTTCGTCTGCATTAGCAACTTTCCAAGTAACAGAAAGGTCTAATATATTTGTAAAGAAATCATTACTTAATGTGCCAACTTTGTCAGTAAAAACACCATGTTTAGAATTGTCAAAATTAGCTCCTAAAACACGTAATCCTCCAACTAACGCAGTCATTTCTGGTATAGATAAAGTTAATAAGTTTGCTCTATCTACTAATAAATCTTCTGCAGCAACATCTAATTTTGGATTCATATAGTTTCTAAAACCATCAGCAATTGGCTCTAAATAACCAAAAGATTCTAAATCTGTTTGCTCTTGAGTAGCATCACCTCTTCCTTGAGTAAAGTCAACAGAAATAGTATATCCTCCTTTTTTTGCAGCTTCTTCAACAGCAGCATTTCCTGCTAAAACAATTAAATCTGCCATAGAAATGGTTCCATTAAATTCTTTCTGAATTCCTTCAAGTACAGAAAGTACTTTATTTAATTCTTTAGGATTATTTACTTCCCAACTTCTTTGCGGTTCTAAACGAATTCTTCCTCCATTTGCTCCACCTCTTTTATCTGAACCTCTAAATGTTGAAGCAGAAGCCCAAGCAGTTTTTACTAATTCTGAAATAGATAAATCAGATGCTAAAACCATTTTCTTTAAAGTATTTATATCAGCATCACTTAAAGTATAATCTACCTTTGGAATTGGATCTTGCCAAATTAATTCTTCACTTGGTACTTCAGGACCTAAATAACGTGTTATTGGTCCCATATCTCTATGTGTTAATTTATACCAAGCTCTTGCAAAAGCATCTTCAAATGCTTTATGATCTTTATGAAAACGTTCAGATATTTTTCTATATTCAGGATCCATTTTTAAAGCCATATCTGCAGTAGACATCATTAATGCTTGTGTTCCATTTCCTCCAGCTTTTGGTGCTCTTTTTGCATTTGAAGCAGCAGTTGGTGTCCATTGATGAGCACCAGCAGGGCTTTTTGTTAATTCCCATTCATAATTTAAAAGAACATCAAAATATTCGTCATTCCATTCTGTTGGAGATGGTGTCCAAGCACCTTCTAAACCGCTGGTAATTGTATCATCTAAAACACCAGATTGAAAAGTGTTTTTCCAACCAGTACTCATTTCTTCAATTGAAGCTCCATGAGGTTCTACACCAACATATTTATCTGGATCAGCAGCACCATGAGCTTTACCAAAAGTATGTCCGCCAGCAACTAAAGCAACAGTTTCTTCATCATTCATGGCCATTCTACCAAAAGTAATTCTTATGTCATGTGCAGATTTTAAAGGATCTGGATTTCCATTAGGACCTTCTGGGTTTACATAGATTAACCCCATATGAACAGCACCTAAATGGCCTTCTAAATCACCATCACTTGTATCATATCTTTCATCATTATCTAACCATCCTGTTTCACTACCCCAATAAATATCTTGCTCTGGTTCCCAAACATCTTCTCTACCACCTGCAAAACCAAAAGTTGGGAATCCCATTGATTCTAAAGCACAATTNCCTGCTAAAATCATTAAATCTGCCCAAGAAATTTTATTTCCATATTTCTTTTTAATTGGCCAAAGTAATAAACGAGCTTTGTCTAAATTTCCATTATCAGGCCAACTGTTTAAAGGTGCAAATCTGTGAGTTCCAGAACCAGCTCCTCCACGTCCATCACCAACTCTATAAGTTCCAGCACTATGCCAAGCCATACGTATCATAAAACCTCCATAATGACCATAATCTGCAGGCCACCAATCTTGAGAGTCTGTCATCAAATTAATTACATCTTTTTTCAATTCATTATAATCAATGCTATTAAATGCAGATGCGTAATCAAAATCTTCTCCCATAGGATTTGATTTCGGGGCATTTTGTCTGAGAATATTTAATTTTAATTCGTTAGGCCACCAATCTCTATTACTAGTTCCTCCACCAGCAGTTTTTTTAATTGAGCCACTCATAAATGGGCATTTATCTACTGCTTCTGATTTATTTACATCCCATGCTTTAAAATTTGAGTCTGAATGATTTTTGTCCATGATTTATTATTTTATTTAGTTGCTTCCCAAAGCTACAATATTTTTTTAAATAATTTTTATCTATAATTCTTATATCAATATAGTTTATGGTTATTACACACCTATTTAATCTTATATTTAATGTTGTTTATAAAGGTTTTTATTTTTTAATTTTTATGGTATTGATAAAAGTTATTCTAGTATAAAATTTATCTTATTTTATTTCTTATTTATGAGTTTTTGTGGACTTAATTTTGCACCATAATAATTATTAATAACTTAAAAAAAGAAAACAAATAATGGCAACATTAGTAGGTAGAAAATTTCCAAATTTAAATGTGGATGCAATGAATGAAATGGGAGATACATTTAAATTAAATGTATTAGAAGAAGCAGTAAAAAACAATAAAAAAGTATTGTTATTCTGGTATCCAAAAGATTTTACATTTGTTTGTCCAACTGAGTTACATGCATTTCAAAATGCAATGGATGAGTTCGAAAAAAGAAATACAATAGTAATTGGTGCTTCATGCGATACACCAGAAGTTCATTTTGCATGGTTAAATACTTCAAAAGATAATGGAGGTATAGAAGGTGTAACTTACCCAATTTTAGCTGATAGCAATAGAAACTTATCTTCGGTATTAGGTATTTTAGATATTACAAACGAAGTTTATNACGAAGAAACTGGTACAGTNCAAGTAGAAGGAGATAATGTTACTTATAGAGCTTCTTATTTAATTGATGAAGAAGGTACAGTTTTTCATGAAGGTATAAACCATATGCCTGTTGGTAGAAATGTAAATGAAATGTTACGTTTAATAGATGCATATGCTCATGTTCANAAAAACGGAGAAGTTTGTCCTGCAAACTGGGAAGAAGGTAAGCAAGCTATGCAAGCAAATGCAAAAGCAACTGCAGAATATTTAGCAGTAAACTAAAAATTAATNTTAAAACAAAAATTATGGTTCAAGAATTAACAGAAGATAATTTACAATCTATTGTAANCGAAAATGATAAAGTTGTTGTACAATACTCTGCAACTTGGTGTGGTAACTGTAGAATAATGAAACCAAAATTTAAGAAGTTAGCTTCTGAGTTAGGAGACGTTAAGTTTGTAATGGTTGATGCTGAGAAAAATCCAAANAGTAGACAATTAGCAGATGTAAGTAACTTACCTACTTTTGCGACTTTTATAAATGGAGAGAAGAAAAACCAAGCTCAGACTAACAAATTTGATGTTTTAAAAGAGCTAGTTACAGAAATTGCATAATAATGAAGTTACCTATAATTAAACACTTAACTTCTTTTATTGAAGAAAATGACGAAGATTATTTAATTGAGACTTTAGAGACTTTAGAGTCTTTAACTGAAGTANCTTCTTTAAAAGATGATGAATTAGATGTAATAGGAGAGTTAATTTCTAATATGTATGGTGCTCTAGAGGTTCATAAAATGATCAAAGAAGGCACTCCTAAAAAAGAAGCATTAAATGCTTTTATGAAACGTGTATTAGGTGCAATAGACCAATAAAATCTATTGTTATTTAATAAATTTGAATTAAAGAAAATCCCAAGTTTGCAGACTTGGGATTTTTGATTTTTAATGGTGCGTTAATCGTTCAATTTTAGATTTATGTTCTGGAAATTCTTTTGATAGTTCTTTACAAGATGGTAAAGTGAAATCTCTAAAATCAAAACCAGGTGAAACTGTACATCCTACAAAAGAAAACGAGTCTTTTTCTATTACTTCAGCAGCAAAAAAATAATGGGCAGGTACAGTAAATTGAGGTATCTCACCTTCAGAATAATTGGTTCCAATGAAAACAAAAGAATATTCTCCTTTAGGCGAAATCATATGAATTTTTAAAGTTGTGCCACTATAAAAATGCCAAGTTTCATCTTGATTAATTTTGTGAAAAGCAGAAAACTTATCTGAAGTCAATAAAAAATAAATACTAGTACAATAATTTCTGTCTCCTTTAATAAAATCAGGTAAATGATCATTAGGTATTATTCCACTACTTCTATAAATTTCTTTAAAATACCCTCCTTCAGGATGAGATTTTAAACCAAAAAAATCTATTATTTCTTTTGCATCCATGTTTTAAAACTTTCTGTACTCATCATAAAATTTGCCATATCTTTTCCCCAAGTTTGATACGTTAACTTAGAAGGATGAACTCCATCACTAAAAAAAATAGAAACATCACCTTGAATATTATATTTATTTTGCCAGTTTTCTAGCGTAATAATTTCACTATTATAATATACATCCCTTTTTCTACTGACTCTTCTGTGTAATCTTTTACCAAAAATTTCAACTAAATTTCCAATTACAAATTTTATAGTTCTGGTAAAGGCAGGAAATTCTTTTATAGGAGGCATATTTGTAAAGTAAATAGTTGTTTTTGGGTATTTCCTTTTTAGTTTTTTTATAAGTTGATTAATTTGAAACATCCAAACTTCTGGGGAATTTAAAGTAAAAGCATCATTACCTCCTAAACCAATAATAATAGCATCTGCATTAGATTCTTCTATTATTGGAACTAATTTTTTACGAACCATTTTTGCAGTGTAACCACTTTTAGCATACACATTCCATAATACAGAAATATTGTTACTAGTTGCAATTTCATTGGCTAAAGCACCAGGAAAACCATTTTTATGAAAATCTACNCCAACTCCAGCAATTGTACTCTCACCAATACATATAATTTTTAAAGTTTTATCACTTTCTTTTTTTATATATCCTTTAGGGTTTTTAGCTTCAGGTAAATTAGGTACAGTAGCTCTAATTTTTTTACCTTGAAAAAACATAATTGGTAATAGAGGAGTAGAGANTATGACACCTAAATAGTATTTTAAACTCAAATTTCTTGGTTTTTTTNATCGTTAGCTTTTTTAATAATGGCTTTTAAACGTTCTTTATTTTGTTGTTTTTGCAATTTTACTTTGTTAATTTTTTGATTCATCAACTTAGTATGTTTTGCTTTATTTAAAGTATTCTTTGCTTTTCCTTTTTTCGACATAAAAATAAATTTCTTCACTTTAGTAAAGATGAAAACCTAATTAGCTAATTTATTGGAAATTATATTCAGAAACAAATGAAATACGCTATTAAGTAAATTCTGTTTTGTAAAGAATTTTTTATGAAAAAATTATCATTATTATTACTAATTGAGTATCAAAATTCAATGCTAAAACCACATATTTTTTTATCTTTAAGCTTTAATTAAATAAAAGAATGTCTTTAGAAAAATATAGAATTACAAAACCAATATCACTAAAAAAAATATCTACAAAAGAAGTAGAAGAAGATGCTAAAAAGAAATTAAAAAAANTGCGAAAAAAATTAAGTGATTTACAAAATGCGATGTATGCAGAAGGTAAATTTGCTGTACTTATTTGTTTGCAAGGAATGGATACTTCTGGCAAAGATAGTTTGGTAAGAGAGGTTTTTAAAGACGTAAATCCTAGAGGTGTAGAAGTACACAGTTTTAAAGTACCTACAGAATTAGAGTTAAATCATGATTTTTTATGGAGACATTATATTGTACTTCCAGAAAAAGGAAAGATGGGTATTTTTAATAGAACCCATTACGAAAATGTTTTGGTAACAAGAGTTCATCCAAACTATATTTTAAACGAAAATATCCCAAATATTTCTAAAGTCGAAGATTTAGATGATGCTTTCTATCATGATAGAATGGAGAGAATAAATCAATTTGAAAATCACTTAGTAAAAAACGGAACTATAGTTTTAAAGTTCTTTTTAAACTTATCTAAATCAGAACAGAAAAGTAGACTTTTAAGAAGGTTAAATCTTCAAGAAAAGAATTGGAAATTTTCTCCAGCAGATCTAAAAGAACGCAAGTTATGGGATGAATATCAGTTTTGTTATGAAGATGCAATCAATAGAACTTCAAAAGAAAATGCACCTTGGTTTGTTATTCCTGCAGATGATAAGCCAACAGCAAGACTTCGTTTGGCAGAAATTTTATTAGAAGAATTAGAAAAATACGATTTTAAAGAACCTAAATTGTCTCCAGAATTATTAGCTCATTTAGATGATTTTAAAGCACAATTAAACAACGAACAATAGATGAATTTAAAACTAGAAAAACCAATTGTATTTTTCGATTTAGAAACCACTGGAGTTAATATTGCAACAGATAGAATTGTAGAAATATCAATATTAAAAGTGTTTCCTAATGGTAATAAAGAAAGTAAAACTTGGTTGGTGAATCCAGAAGTAGAAATACCAAAAGAAGCAGCAGAAATACATGGTATTACTAACGAAAAAGTGGTTACTGAACCTACATTTAAAGAGCTAGCACCAGAGGTTAGTAAAATGATAGAAGGGTGTGATTTAGCTGGTTTTAATTCAAATAGATTCGATATTCCTTTATTAGCAGAAGAATTAATGAGAGCAGGTATAGATTTTGATATGAATGATAGAAAAGCTGTTGATGTGCAAACTATTTTTCATAAAAAAGAACAAAGAACTTTAAGTGCTGGATACCAATTTTATTGTGGTAAAGAGTTAGAAGGNGCACATGGTGCTGAAGCAGATACAAATGCTACTTATGAAATTTTGTTAGCTCAAATAGAAAAATATGATGATTTAGAAAATGATGTGAAAAGTTTAAGTGAATTTTCTACACATGGTAAAAGAGGTGATTTTGCTGGTTTTATTTTAATTAATGATGATGGGCAAGAAATCTTTTCTTTTGGGAAATATAAAGGAAGAACAGTTGAAGAAGTGTTGAAAGAAAACCTAGGTTACAATAATTGGATGCAAAATGCTGATTTTCCATTGTATACTAAGAAGGTTTTAAGAGAAATTAAAGAACGAATGGCATCTCCAAAAGAAACCATGTCAGATGAAGAAAAGTTGCAAGCTTTACAACAAAAATTTAATTTAAGATAATATAAATGTATACTCCATATAAAAATTTATCTAATAATTCTCGAGTTTGGATTTATCAATCAAACAGAGAATTTACAGCAAAAGAAATAGAGTTCATTTCAACAAAGGCAGAAGAGTTTATTAATTCTTGGACAAGACATGGAGACGATTTAAAAGGCTCTTTTACAATAAAATATAATCAGTTTTTAGTGTTGGCTGTTGATGAGAGTTTTAATAATGTTTCTGGTTGCTCTATAGATGCATCTGTACACTTTATACAAGCTCTAGAAAAAGAGTTACAATTAAATCTTATGGATAAAATGAATGTAACTTTTAAAAAAGGGAATCATATTAATTTAGTGAGGCTTTCAGATTTTCAAAAATTTGCAAAAGAGCATAAAATTACACAAGAAACAATTGTCTTTAATAATATGGTAGCAACCAAAGAAGACTTTGAAAATAGTTGGGAAGTACCAGCAAAAGATAGTTGGCACAAACGTTTTTTGGTATAAAAATTGAACAAGAAAAGGTATATGAAAAAAAGAATATTGCTACTTTTTTTACTAGTGAGTGTGTCTAAATTATTCTCACAAACTATTGACCCTCTTAGAACTGTAGATGCAGAAAAACAAGAGATTTGGGTAGATAGTATTATGAGTACTATGACTATTGATGAAAAAATTGGTCAGCTTTTTATGGTGCAAGCTTATTCTAATTTAGACGAAAAACATGAAGCTTTTATAACTGAAATGATTACAAAATATCATGTAGGAAGTTTAATCTTTATGCAAGGTACACCAGAAAAACAAGCTGTTTTAAATAACAAATATCAGGCACTTTCTAAACTACCATTAATGATTGGTTTTGATGGGGAATGGGGTTTAGATATGCGATTGAAAAATACGTATAAGTTTCCTTGGAATATGACACTTGGTGCAATTCAAAACGATTCTTTAGTAAGAAAGTTTGGAGAGCATTTAGGTAAACATTGCAAAAGATTAGGTATTCATGTTAATTTTGCTCCGGTTGTAGATATAAATATCAATCCTTTAAACCCAATAATTGGCAATAGATCTTTTGGAGAAAGTAAAGAAAACGTAACACAGAAAGCCATTGCTTTTACAAAAGGAATGCAGAAATATAGAGTAATGGCAAATGCAAAACACTTTCCTGGTCATGGAGACACTGCAGCAGATTCACATCATACTTTACCTTTTTTAGATTTTGATAAAGCAAGATTAGACTCCATAGAGCTATATCCCTATAAACGACTTTTTGATGCTGGTGTAGGAAGTGTAATGACAGCACATTTAAATATCCCAAGTTTAGAGTCTAATGCAAATTTACCAACCTCATTGTCTAAAAATGTGGTTACAGATTTGTTGCAAAAAGAATTAGGTTTTAATGGTTTAATTATTACAGATGGATTAAATATGAGAGGTGCTACAGATTATGCAACATCTGCAGAAGTAGATCTTTCAGCTATTAAAGCAGGCAATGATTTGTTATTAATTCCTCAAGATGTTCCAGCAAGTGTTCGATTATTAAACAAGCTTTAACTTTAAAAACACTTTCTGAAGAAAGGTTAGATTTTTCTGTTAGAAAAATTTTAAAAGCAAAGTATTGGATGGGTTTAAACAACTATAAACCTGTTGTTTTAGAAAATTTACAAGAAGATTTAAATACAGTAGAAGACGAAATTTTACATAGAAGTTTAGTAAAGAACTCTCTTACAGTAATTAAAGATGAAAAGCAGAATATTCCATTATC
>JGI26082J51739_10000886_pt1 | contig 18860 bp, 14 predicted proteins | sample SaaInl5LU_22_DNA_FD_51739 | JGI IMG/M metagenome (IMG submission 51739)
AAGTTTGCATTATTGATAATAAGATTTGATGAGAGATAAAATGGTTTAATATTAACTTCACCATTAATGCTATGATCATTTAAATTATAACTTAAAGTATTATCTTTCAAACTATAGTTAATTATTTGATCTTTATTTGCAAAATTTAATTTAATTAATCCATCTAAATTTTTTTCAGTATAATTGAATTCATTTTCAATATTCAATCTTAATTGATTAATTTTAATTTGATTTAAAATTTTATTATTAGAAATATCATGCTTAATATTTAAACCAACTGGTAAGGCAAATATCTCCAATTGTGACACTAATTCATTAATAGAATTTTCTTGATATAAAAAATCTAACTTTTCTATATCAGAAAAAAAAATTACTTCTTCATTTTGATCTAAATAAAATAATTTATTTTTAATAAACTTTATATTTTGATTAGAAATTTTATTTTTTAATAAATCAAAAAAAAAATTAAAATTTGATATGTCGACTCTAAAATCTGTTTCTAAAAAATTTAAATCATTAAATTTAATGTCATTAAATTTGAAATTATTTTTAATTGATGTGTAAAATTTTATTTTTTTTGAATTTGATATAATTTTTGAATTATATTCAATTTCAACGTTATCTATTAAAAAATGTGGCTTTGGAAATAAGCCATATTTGGGCTCGTTGATAAAATTAATTTTGATATTGTAATTTTGAAATATCTTATCTTTTATTTGGTTTTTAACTTCATTTTTGTCATAAAATGTAGGTAATATTAAATATACAAAAATACTAAAAACTAATACGGCTGAAGAAATAAATATTTTTTTAACTAAAAATTTTTTTTATTAAATCTTAGTTGTTGTAAAAAATTAAAAAAACTTTCTATTTTGTTGTTAATTGATAATAATAAATTTGAAATTTTTTTAATAAATATATTTTTTTTTGACATTGAGTAATTCTTATAAATAAATAATTAAAATGGTAAACGCAGATTATCTTAAAAACCTGAATGAAGCTCAAACAGAAGCTGTTACTTATTTAGAGGGGCCTTTATTAATAGTGGCTGGTGCCGGATCTGGTAAAACCAAAGTTTTAACTAGCAGAATAGCCCATATAATTAAGGAAAAAAAAGCATACCCTAATCAAATTTTAGCCGTCACCTTTACTAATAAAGCAGCTAAAGAAATGCAATCAAGGGTAAGCTCAATACTTGGAGCAAGTGCAACTGGATTGTCTTGGTTAGGCACTTTTCACTCAATATGTGCAAAATTATTAAGAAAGCATGCAAGTGCAGTTAACCTTAATTCAAATTTTACAATTATAGATGCAGACGATCAAATAAGATTGGTTAAAAATATCTGCAAAGCTGAAAACATTGACATTAAACAACTAGCTCCAAGATATATTCTTGCAATAATTGATAGATGGAAGAATAAAGGACAATATCCTAATGAGGTAATTGTTAATAATAAAGATATTTATGAAAAAACTATATTGCCTGTTTACAAAATTTATCAACAAAAGCTTAGTGACTTAAATGCCTGTGACTTTGGTGATCTAATTTTGCATGTAGTTAAAATTCTAGAAAAGAACGCAGATATAAGAGAAATATATTCAAGAAATTTTAAATATATTTTAGTAGATGAATATCAGGATACTAATTACATACAAAGTAGATGGTTAAATTTATTAGCTGAGAAAAACAAAAATCTCTGTTGTGTTGGAGATGATGATCAATCAATTTATAGCTGGCGTGGAGCAGAGATAAAAAATTTTTTAGAATTTGATCAAATTTATGAAAACACAAAAGTAATCAGACTAGAGCAAAATTATAGATCTACACAAAATATCTTATCTGTTGCCTCACATTTAATATCAAATAACCAAAATCGGGTTGGCAAAACATTAAAAACAACAATGGAAGAGGGTGATTTAATTAATTTAAATTGTTATAAAAATGGAAAAGATGAAGCAGTTGGTGTCTCAGATGAGATTGAAAAAATTAAAAAAAAATATTCATTAAACAATATTGCTATCCTTGTAAGAGCTATATTTCAAACAAGAGAATTCGAAGAAAGATTTTTAAAAATTGGATTACCGTACAGGATATTAGGAGGAACAAAATTTTATGAAAGAGCAGAAATTAAAGATTGTGTCGCTTATCTAAGAATAATTCACCAACATAGAGATGATTTGGCTTTTGAAAGGATTGTGAATAATCCAAAAAGATCTATTGGAGACAACACAATTAAACAAATACATGAATTCGCTAAAAAAGAATCTACCAACCTTGAGTTTGCCTCAAGAAAAATGATTGAGCTAAACTTGATAAAACCAAAAACCAAGATGGGACTTTCGATATTTTTAAATTCTCTTTCAAAATGGAGAAATGATTTAGAAATAAAAAAAATTAACCATGTAAAGTTGTTACAAATAATTTTAGATGAGTCTGGTTATTCGGCAATGTTAAAAAATAAAAAAGATGTTGAAAATGAAAATCGTCTTGAAAATATAAAAGAATTACTAAGTGCAATGAAGGAATTTGATAATCTTGAGAGTTTTTTAGAACATGTTTCTCTTGCAACTGCAATTGATCAGGACTGGGAAGGTCAAAAAGTAAACATGATGACTATGCACGCAGCAAAAGGACTTGAATTTGATGTTGTTTTTCTTCCTGGATGGGAAGAGGGTTTATTTCCGCACCAAAAATCTATTGAGGAGAAAGGACAAAATGGACTAGAAGAGGAAAGAAGACTTGCCTACGTTGGAGTTACTAGAGCTAAAAAAAAAGCATTAATATCGTTCTCAATGAATAGGTTTTATCAAGGGGACTGGATCGACAGCATGGCATCAAGATTTATTGATGAATTACCAAGTGATTATTTGGAAAAAAATTCTGTTTTTGAAGAGGATAAAAATGAAATTGAAGACTTTGAATTTAATCAAGATTTTGAAATTGACAGTCAAGATAGCGTCAGAAGTCCTGGTTGGATAAGATATCAAAAAAGAATTAAATGAAAAATTTAATAAGAAAGCTTAGAGTATTATTCAATACACATAGCATAGACGGATATATCATTCCTAAAAATGATGAATTTTTTTCTGAACATGCCAATAAAGATAGACTGAAAAAAATTACAAATTTTACTGGTTCAGCTGGATATGCAATAATTTTAAAAAATAAAAATTATTTATTTGTAGACAGTAGATACACAATACAAGCGAAAATTGAGAGTAAAAAAGAGTTTGAAATTTGTGATTATGAAAAAATATTTGATTTTAAGGAAATAAAAAATCTTACAATCGGTTTAGACCCTGCTCTATTTACTAGTGAACAAATTAAAAAAATTTTTCCAAGAAAAAACATTAAAGTAATAAAAGAAAATCTTATAGATAAGATTATAAAATATAAAAAATCAAAAATTAATAAATTTTACCCACTTGATAAACAAATAACTGGCCAAAGCCATTTAGAAAAAATTAACATCATAATTGAATTTTTAAAAAAAAATAAACTTGATCATATATTCGTTTCAGCCCCTGAAAATGTAGCTTGGCTATTAAATATTAGAGGCAAAGATAGTCCAACAAGCCCTATTCCAAATTCACATTTACTAATAAGCCGAAATAGAAAAAGAATTCTAATAGCTCCGAAAGAAAAATTAAAGATTTTAATAAAAAAAAAAATTATAAACATCAATGAAATATTAGAACCTAAAGAATTCTATAAAATTAATGAGAGATTATCAGGTTCAAGGATCTTATTAGATATAAAGTCTTGCTCATTAAAATTTGAAGAACTTTTTTCAAAAAAATTTAAAGTTTTTAAAAAAAATGATCCAACTTATTATCTAAAATCGATCAAAAATAAGGTTGAAATCGACAATACCATTAAAACACATATTCAAGATGGGGTGGCGCTAACAAAATTTTTGTTTTGGATAAAAAATATAAATAAAAAAAAAATAACAGAGGTTGATGCACAAAATAAATTAGAAACATTTAGAAAAAAAAATAAAAATTATATATTTCCAAGTTTTAAAACAATAGCTGGCACTGGACCAAACGCTGCAATCGTTCATTATAGGGCTAAAAAAAATAACACCAGAGTAATTAAGCCCAAAGACTTATTCTTATGTGACTCAGGAGGACAATATAATTATGGAACAACAGATGTTACAAGGACCATTTGCTTTTCAAGACAAAGTTCAAAAGTAAAAAATATTTTTACTGATGTGCTTAAAGGCCATATAGCTGTTGCAACTACTAACCTTAATAAAATTAATATTGGAAAAAAAATTGATATTAATGCTAGGAAATTCCTAAGAAATAAAGGTTTAGACTACGGGCATGGCACCGGACATGGTGTAGGTTATTTTTTAAATGTTCACGAAGGCCCTCAAGGAATTTCTAAATATAATTCAATTAAAATAAAACCAGGCATGATAATAAGTAATGAGCCAGGATATTATGAAGAAAACAAATTTGGAATAAGAATAGAAAATCTAGTTTATGCTAAAAAAACTAATAAAAATTTTTATTTTGAAAACTTGACTCTTGCTCCTATTGAAAAAGATTTAATAAATTTTAGTAAACTTACTCAAAAAGAAAAAAATTATCTTTTTAAATATCATATGGAAGTTTACTCAAAAATTTCACCTTACTTAAATAAACAAGAAAAAAAATGGTTAGCTAGTCAAATTTAACATTTTCATCCATTCAGATTGAGTAATAATTTTTATTTTAAGTTCTTTTGCACTTTCAACTTTTCTTTTTGTGGGCTTTTCACCAATTATTAAAAAATCTAATCTTTTTGATACATTACTTACTAAGGATCCAGAATTCTTTTCAATTAAATTTTTAGCTTCAGATCTACTTATGTTCAAAAGTTTACCTGTAAACATAAAAGTTTTACCTTTTAATAATCCGTCATTTGTAATTTTTTTTAAGGATTCAATTTGAAGTACCTGATCTAACTCTTTAAGGATAAGTCTATTAATTTTTAGTGAAAAAAACTTTTTTATAGATTGAATTTGTGTCTCACCAATTCCATCAATATTTTCAATTTCAGTTAAAGTACTATCATTTTGAAGATTTAAAAAATTTTTTGAAGTTTTGACATGTCTTGAAATAAGTTTGGCAGTTTCAATACCAATATGTCTAATGCCTAGCGCATAAATAAATCTATCTAAAGAAATTTTTTTCTTTTGATCTATCGAGTATTTTAAATTATTAACAGATAAATCTCCCCACCCATCTAGCTTTTCTATTTTGCTATAATCTAGTTTAAAAATATCTTGCGGATAACGAACAAGCTTTAAATCCCAGAATTTTTCAACTATTTTTTTTCCAAAACCATCTATATTGAAGGCTTCTTTAGAAACAAAATGTTTAATTTTTTCAATAGCAACCTTTTCACATTCAAAGCCCTCACTCGAACATCTCCTTACCGCATCCTTTTTTTTAGTAATATTGTTGTATTCCTTGATAGTCTTTGAGCCACAAGAAGGGCATAAAGTTGGAAATAGAAATTTTTTTGTATCATTACTTCTCTTATTAATTTCAACAGAAACTATATGTGGAATTACATCACCAGCTCTTTCAACAACCACATAATCATTTATCCTTATATCTTTTCTATCTATTTCATCTTCATTATGAAGGCTTGCATTTGATACTAAAACTCCTCCAATATTTATTGGTTTTATTTTAGCTACAGGTGTAAGAGCTCCTGTTCTACCTATTTGAATATCAATATCTAAAATTTTTGAAACGCCCTTGTTAGCAGAAAATTTATGTGCAATTGCCCATCTTGGTGCATTTGCAACATATCCTAATCTATTTTGGAGTTTAAAATCATTTACTTTATAAACTATGCCATCAATATCAAAATCAATTTCACTTCTTTTTTTTTCTATTTCAGTATAATTTTTCATTAAGCTCTTTATTCCCTTCAAAACTTTATTTAAAGGATTGGTTTTAAAACCCCATAAAGATAAATGCTCTAAAAATTCACTTTGTTTTTTAAAGTTCATTCCATTTTCAAAACCATAAGTATATGCAATAAACTTCAATGGTATTTTTTCAGTTTTTTTTGGATCTTTCTGCCTCAATGATCCAGAGGCAGCATTTCTGGGATTAGCAAATCTATCGTTGAGTGTAACAAAATCACTATTTTTTATAAATACCTCCCCCCTTATATCTATTTCAGACGGAAAATTTTTATATGAAATTTTTTGCGGGATATCTCTTATTGTTTTTAAGTTTTCTGTAATATCTTCTCCCTCTTTTCCATCTCCTCTAGAAAGTCCTTTGATAAAAATCCCATCTTTATAAATTAAAGAAGCAGATATTCCGTCAATTTTAGGCTCAGCGCTATACTCTATATCTTCGAACTTAAAATCATTTATGTAATTTAGAATTTTTTTTTCAAAATTATTTAAATCATTTTCGCTAAATGCATTACCAAGAGATAACATAGGAACTTTGTGAGTTACTTTTTTAAAATTTTTTGATGGTTTATGACCAACTTTTAAAGATGGAGAGTTTGAGTCCCTTAAAAAAGGATATTCTTTTTCTAATAGTAATATCTTATTCTTTAATTTATCGTATTCTTGATCATCTATTCGAGGTTTATTATCCTCATAATAATATTTATTATTTTTAATTAACTCTCTAATTTTAATTTTATAATCTTTAATTATTTTGTCTTTATTCATCTAATTTTAACAAGGATTTAATCTTACTCGTAAATTTAGATTTTTTTTTATTTTCTTTTAAGAATTTCTTTTGATTTATCTCATATCTTTTATCAAAAAGTGCATAAGTATTTTCGTACCATTGTGAAGACTCATAGTTATAGCCCAAAACTGATGCGTATTTTTTTGCCTCTTCTTTAAGGCCAATTAAATAATGAACTTCTACTAATCGGTGTAAGGCTTCTTCAATATATATAGTGGTATCATATTCTTCTAATACTGTTTTAAATCTATTAATTGCAGCTATCCATTTTTTTTTCTTCAAATAATATCTTCCTAAATACATTTCTTTTGATGCTAAAATATCCATAACAAATTCTAATTTAAACTTAGAGTCTAGTGCGTAATCAGTGTTTGGGAATTGATCTATTACGATCTCAAAATATTCTTTTGATTTTACTACTGAATTTAAATCTTTTTTTTCATCTACTATTTGTTCATAGTAACATATGGCCATCAAATAATATGCATAATCAACATTACTGTGCTTTGGGTATTTTCTTAAAAATATTTCAAGTTCTTGTGTTGCATCAAAATAGTAATCTTGTGAATAATAGGCATATGCCGCCATTAAATTAGAGTGTGGCGCCCAAATAGATTGTGGAAACATTACTTGTACTTCCGTAAATTTTTTAGCAGCAAACAGAACATCTCCACCATCAAGAGCTTCTTTACCCTCAATGAAAGTTTCTAAAACCTGCGACTGTAAATTTTTTTCTTTTATTGTTGATTGATTAATTTGTTCTTTTTTTGAGCATGAAAAAATAAATAAAGATAAAACTATAAATAATAAAAACTTAGTTTTTTTCATGATGAGTAGTGGATTATTTTTTTAAACTAATCTTTAACTTAAGCAATAGATTTTAATAAATTTCTATTGAGAAAAGTGTGCGGTAAATGCTTCTCTTGTACTTCGATTATAGAAAAATTTTCTTTGTTGCTAAATGTTTTTCTTAATAATTGGTTAGTCATGTAATGACCACCTTGATAACATTTAACATTCCCAATTATTTTATATCCAGAAGTATAAAGATCTCCAATACAATCTAAGATTTTATGGTTTACAAATTCTTTTGAATTTCTTAGTCCATTTTCATTTAATATTTGATCGCCTTTAACTACTACCGCATTATCTAAACTACCACCCTTAGCTAAGCCATTTTTTTTTATCAATTCGATATCTTCATATAGACAAAAAGTTCTTGAATTTAATATATCTTGAAGATTATCAGTATAAACATTGATTTTATTTTTTTGATTTCCAATAATTGGGTTTTCGTATTTTAATTCAAAATCTATATCTAAACTTAGTTTAGAAGGTTCGATAGAAACAATTTTATTGCCTTCTTTAAATTCAACTTTTTTATTTATTTTTATAATCCTGATTGGATTGCTACTTACTTTTAAATCAGTTTTTAAAATCTTATCAATAAATTCTTTGGCCGAACCATCTAAAATAGGAACTTCCTCATTATCAATTTCTATAATTGCATTATCAATACCCAGGCTAAACAATGCACCCATTAAATGTTCAATGGTAGAGACCTTTACACCACTTTCATTTGAAATTGTTGTATTTAAAGATGTGTTAGTAACATTTGAAAAATTTGGATAAATTAGGTTATTATTTTTTAAATCAATTCTCTTAAATACAATGCCAGTATCAGGTTCAGATGGATTAACAGTAAGTGTTACAGATTTACCACTATGGAGTCCAATGCCATTAAAGCTTATAGGTTTGGTGAGGGTTTTTTGATTTAATAAAGCCATTAAAAAAATATGTACATTTTTTGATTAAAAATTCAAAAACAACAAATATTACTGGAAAATACAAAAGCTAATTGAAAAAATTGAAAAATTTTTCAAAAAAACCTCGTTTAATAGGTTTTTTGCTGATCCACGATACTTCTTTGTTATCCTCGCCGTTGAGAAATTTATTTGCTAAAAAAACAATATTTTCTGTCTGATTTAAAGAAGATTGTCTTAAATGATCGGCTAATAAAATTTTCTCTACTGAAATTTGATAATTTGAGCAAAGTTTATCTATAGAATGTACTGTTTGTTTTTTTAAACATTCAAATTTAACTTCTAAAATTGAATTATCAAATGTCTCTCTGATCAATGACAAATCTTTTTCCTTACCATCAATTAGTACTTTGATAATTGTCATGTGAATTACTTTTTGATCATTGCTGTATTTATTAAATTGATTTTTTAAGTAACTCAAAAGTTCATTTATTTTATTCTCATTAATTTTTTCTGTCTCAAGTTTATATTTAATGGAAAGATGAGCGCTCAAGCTATCATCTGTATCAAGGATTATATAGATCTTTCTTATGAAATCTTTTAAGCTTTTTTCAATATTAATAAGGTTATCAATAAAAAATTTTTCCAAATCTTCAAATAAATTATTTAGACCATTTTTTAAAATATGACTCATTGTAAATGAAATTTTATTTTCTTTATTTAGGCAACTAAAAATAATTTTATCTTTATTTAAAGTGATAAAATACCTATTATCCAAATCTTTACTCATAAGTAATAATTTGATTTGTTTGTCGAAAATCTAATGTTTTTATATTTTTGAAATTTTCATCTTCAATAATTTGATTTACTGTATTTAATAAATTTACATTTACTTCAGATGGTAAACGAATAACTAAACCTTTTTTAGTTTTGATATCCCATCTATTTAGATTTGAAGTAATAAAAGTTTTCTATTTTACTTACATTAAAATTAGATTTATCTAAAATTTCTTTTAATATCAAAAAATCATTAGCATCTACGCTACCAAAAATAAAAGGTAAGTCGATTACTTGATCATTTCTTTTTTTAATTAATTTTCCATTTGATCCAATTAAGTAATCAATATTATTAATTTTAGTGATTCCTAAAAAATTGGTTTTAATAAGATTAATATTTATAGTAGATGGATATTCTTTAAATACCCAAAACTTCTCAACAAGATTATTTGAATTTATATTTTTTGAAATTTCTAAATTATCTATAAAAAAAATATTTTTTTTTTTATAATNTNTAATTTTTTCGTACAAATTTGAATTTTCCNTATCATTNAAACCTGAAATATTTATAANATCAATTTTAAATAATTGTAAATTTATATATTTAAAATTATTAACAGAAGCCAAAATTGCAAATAAGAATAAATAAATAATTATTTTTCTATTTGTTCGTTGATGCATCATTCAACAATAGTTCAATTAGTTTAATGAAACTAATTCCTTTGTGCGCACATATTTCTGGCACTAAAGAAAGTTTGGTCATTCCTGGCTGTGTATTAATTTCTAATAGATAAAATTTATTATTAAAAAATTTAAAGTCAGACCTAGTTACACCTCTACAACCTAATAAATTATGTGCTCTTAATGAAATATTCATTAGTATGTTTAAGTCTTTTTTACTAATATTTACTGGAATTATATGCTCAGTTTTTGCTTTGGAGTCATACTTTGCTTGATAATCATAAAATTTTCTTTTTGGTTTAAGTTCAATCGCACCTAGTTTTTTTTTACCTAAAATAGCCGCTTGAATCTCTCTACCAGGTATAAATTCTTCAATTAAAATTTTCTTATAGTTTTCAAGTAACTTTATTTTTTTCTTAAAATTTAATTTGTTACATATAAAAACATCTACACTTGAACCTTCAGCAATAGGTTTAATTACCACTGGAAATCCAAAACTATTCTGTATTTGGTTTTGTAACTTTGAGTAGTGTCTGTCAAAATCAAATTTAATATACTTAGGAGTTAAAATTTTATTTTTTATAAATAATTTTTTTGATACCTCTTTATCCATTGCTTTAGCTGATGCTTCAACTCCAGAATGGGTATAAGGAATTCCAATATTTTCTAAAATTGTTTGAAAATAACCATCTTCTCCAAACTGTCCGTGCAGAGCATTGAATATCTTATTAGGTTTAAATTTTTCAACTATTTTATATATCTCATTATCTGGTTCACAAACTTTAACTATATATCCATTTTTTTTTAATTCTCTGGCTACTTGTATTCCAGTCTGAATACTTATTTCGCGCTCCTTAGAGAATCCACCAGAAATTACTAATATTTTTTTTTTCAATTTTCTAAAATTTTTATTTCTTTTTCTAATTGAATTCCTGTTTTACTGAATACACTTTTTTCTACAAAATTAATTAAATTTTTCATATCTTCAAATGTGGCATCACCTGTATTAATAAAAAAATTTGAGTGTTTTTTTGAAATACATGCACCACCAAATTTCAAATCATTCGAAACTGACTCTTTTATTAACTCCCANGCTTTTTTGTTGGTCTTATTAATTGGATTTTTAAAAGTACTTCCGCTAGTTTTGATCTTAGTTGGTTGATTTAACTCTTTTTTATTTTTTAATTTAAGCATATTTTCTTTTATTTGCCCTGAGTCCTTTATTAGACCTTTGAAAGACGCACTTAAAAATATCAGATCCTCCGATAAATTGTTATGTCTATATTCAAATTTAATCTCTTTTGCTGGTATTGTAATTATATTTCCTTTTTTATCTAAAGCTTGTACTGAAATTAATATATCTTTAATTTCTGCTCCAAAACATCCTGCATTCATTTTGATTGCACCACCAACTGTACCTGGTATACAAAAGAGAAACTCAAATCCACTAAGACCATTATCTGCAGCAAATTCAGATAATTTTTTATCATTCACAGCTGTTCCTGAAATAATCACGTCTGAATTTAAAATAGACAGCCTATTAAAATTCTTACCGAGTTTAATCACTACTCCATCAAAGATTTCGTCTGTAATTAAAGTATTTGATCCTGCACCTATTACATGAATTTTTTCTTTGTTATTTAGAATCTTTAAAAATTTTACGAGGTCTTTAAGTTCGTTTGCTTTAAAAAAAACTTTTGCCTTACCACCAATATTAAACCAATTTTTTTTTTTTAAATCTGCGTCGTATATGATGCTTTCTTCGAACTCTTGAAGAAGCTTTTTTAATTCAATAGTTTTCATTTAATTAACTTTGGTAAATCTCTAATCCAGGAAGAAATAGATCCCGCACCCATCCCTACAATTAATTTTTTTCCGTACATACTGTTTTTTAAATATTTTGCTAATTCAAATTTATTTTCAATCATTACCAATTTAACCCTAGAGTTTTTGATTAATAATTTTGCAAAACTCTCATAACTAAACCCTAATTTAATTTTTTCACCAGCAGTATAAATTGGACATAAAATGACAGTGTCAGCATCTTTAAATGCTAAAGAAAATTCTTTTTTTAAATCTTTTAATCTTGATATTCTGTGTGGTTGAAAAATACATATTTTTTCATGTGTACTGAAAACTTTTTTTATACCTTCCAAAACAACTTTAATTTCTGTTGGGTGATGTGCATAATCATCATAGACATCGACGTTATTATAAGTGAATACTTTGTTAAATCTTCTCTCTACACCTTTGAAATTTTTAAGGCCTCTCTTAATATTTTTCACAGGAATACCAAGGGATAAAGCTACTCCAATTGAGCCAACTGCGTTTCGAATATTGTGAATTCCCAATAAAGGTATCTTGATATTTTTTATGATCTGATTTTTTTCATTCGAAAAATTAATATTAATATCAAATTGAGAATATAATTTATTTTGTCTTATGTTTATAATTTTTAGATTAGAGCCATTTTTTTGACCATATGTATAAAAATTTTTATTTTTTAAAGATTTAATTAACTCATTATTAATTTTATCATCACTACAGATAAATGATTTTCCAAATGATGGGACCTTATTTACAAATCTTGAGAAATAATTTTTTAAATCATTCATAGATTTATAAAAATCCATATGCTCACGATCAATATTGGTGATAATTGCATATGTTGGTGAGATATGGATGAAACTTCCATCAGACTCATCAGCTTCCAAAATAGACCAATCACTTGTTCCAAGTTTTGCGGTATTTTTTATGGCATTTATTACTCCACCATTAATTATAGTAGGATCGATTTTTGTTTCTTGAAATATAGCTGCAAGGAGTGATGTTGTTGTTGTTTTTCCATGAGAACCTACCACCACGATATTTTTCATTAGGGAAACTAGGTTTGCCAACATTTCACCTCTTTTGATAACTGGTATATTTCTTTTTTTAGCTTCAATTAATTCTGGATTGTCATTTTTGATTGCTGAAGAAACAACTACAATCGTAGCTTTGTTTAAATTTTTTTTTGACTGACCCAAAAAAATTTGGATTTTTTCTTTCTTTAATCTTTCTATATTTTTATTAGTATTTATATCGCTTCCTTGAACTTTAAAACCTTGGCTATTCATAATTAAAGAAAGTCCACTCATTCCTATCCCGCCAATTCCAATAAAATGAATGATTTCTTTTTTTGCGATTTTAATTTTCATCAATAACTCTTAGTAACTTCTGGTTTATATTAAGCCAAGAATTATTGTAATTTAATTTTTTTAAATTTGATTTTTTATCAAATAATGCTGATTTATTATTCAATATATTTAAAAGAAATTCTAATAATTTATCGTGAGAAAGTGTTTTTTGATCTAACACCCAACAACATCCTTTACCTTCATAAAAATTAGCATTTTTTAATTGATGATCATCTTTAGCTGAAGGAAGTGGTATAGCTATAAAAGGTTTGTTTAATAAAGACATTTCTGCCAGCGATGAAGCTCCAGCTCTTGTAATACATAAATCAGAAAAATTAATTATTTCATGAAATTTTTCCTCAAAATCAAAAATTTGGTTTTCAATATTTTGATCATCATAAAATTTTTTTAAATTACTAATATTTTCCTTGCTTGTTTGTTGTATAACACTAATAGAAAACTTTTTTGAAAGATCAAATATTACCTCTTTCATCAATTCATCAAATATTTTTGCACCTTGACTCCCACCCACAATTAAAAAACATAATTTGTCGTTTAGATTGTTATTTAGTTTTAAATCATAGAAACTTTTTGAGACAAGAGGTTCAATTAATTCTATTTTATGATTATGTTTTTTTGGATAATTATGAATTTTATCTGAATAGCATAATATTTTTTTAGCAAAATTTAAAAAAAATCTATTACCTCTACCTAAAACCATATTTGGTTCTAATAAAATAATTGTTAATCCTAAAATTTTTGAGCCAATAACAACAGGTATAGACATGTATCCACCTATAGAGATTACTTTATCTATTTTCTCTTTTTTTAAAAAAAAAATTGATTTAGCTACTAGATAAATTAGCTTAATTAAATTTATTGGAAAAAAAATATTAAAGTTAATTTTTGGTGTATCAATAATTTTTATTTTATAACCTTTAGATGAAAAAAATTTTAACCCTCTTAAATCTGTTGTAAAAAAAATTTCAAAATTGTTACTTAAATGTTCTTGGATAATCTTAGCAGGGATAACATGACCTCCTGAGCCACCAGTTGTAATTAGAATTTTCTTCACCTTTAGATTTCAACTTTTCTTTTTGTCAAATTTAAGATAATTCCTGAGAGTAATGAAACGCTAATAATTGATGACCCCCCATAACTTAAAAACGGCAATGTCATACCAGTGGTAGGAAATAAACGAATATTTACACCAATGTGTATCATTGCTTGAAATAGTATTAAGCTAATAGAACCAACAAGTATTAATTTAACTTTATTATCATTTATTTTTTCTACTTTTTTTAATACTGAAAAAATGAACGTTAGAAATAAAATTAATATCAATATTATAGCTATTATACCAAATTCTTCCGAAATTACTGAAATTATATAGTCGGTATGAGCCTCTGGAACTCGATTTTTAAGAGTACCCTCCCCAATACCTTTACCGAAAAAGCCGCCACTTGTTATCGAGTCAATAGCTTTGTCTGATTGAAAGTTATAAGAACCAGTTTCTTTGTCAAAAAAAGAAAATATTCTATTTTTTATATATAGAAATTTTGGCACATAAAAAACAAGATATAACAAAAATGATAAACCAAATATTGACAACAAACTTAGCGTAATAAGGCTGATACCAGAAATAAATATTAATAATATCCAGCTAATTACAATCAACAATGTTTGCCCTAAGTCTGGCTGTATAATTAATAAAATTGCAATTGAAGAAGTAATCAAAAAAGTAACAAAAAACTTAAGAGTAAAACTTGAAATTTGATTATTTGAAATAATTAATCCCATAATTATTATAAAAAAAGGCTTAACAAACTCAATAGGTTGTATTCTTGGTAAGATAAAAAGATCTAACCATCTTTTAGAGCCTTTCACATTTACTCCAATAAGTGGAACTAGTATTAAAAGTATAAGAGAAAAAAAGAAAATATAAATTGAAATTCTAAATAAACTGTCTTGATCTAAATAAGAGAATATAAAAATTATTAATAATCCTAAAATAACAAAAATTAAATGTTTAAAAAAAAAGAAATAACTATTTGTATTCAATTTATCTGAAGCAATTAACGAAGTGGATACTAATGAAAAAAACAATCCAGTTATAAAAAGAGTTATAACAATAGATAGAATAAATTTGTCTAAATTTTTCCACCACTGATAAAAGTAAAAAAAACTAAAAAATTTACTGATCATAAATATTTTGTAATCAGTTTATTGAAATATTTACCTCGTTCTTCAAAGTTTTTAAAACTATCAAATGAAGCTGCTGAGGGGCTAAATAAGATAACTTTTTTTTGACTATCATCATTTTTCATATCTTGAAACACTGCATCTAATGCTTTTGATAAACTAATAAATTTTTTTAATTTAATTTTATTTTTTAGATCATTTACAAATTTAATATGATTTATTCCAAAGATGTATCCTTTGATATTTTGATAAAATTTTTTAGATAATTTAAACTGATCACCTTTTTTAGGGATTCCTCCAATAAGCCAATAAATTTTTTGTTTATTTTTTAACATTTCTATTGATGCAGAATAACTAGTGGATTTAGAGTCATTTATAACCAAAATATCTTTCTTATTAAAAACAATTTGTTGACGGTAATCTAAACCTTTAAACTTATTTACTGTATTAATTAAATTTGTCTTTTTAATTTTAAAAATTTTAGCTAACTTAATAACAAAGCTCAAATTTTCTTTATTTGAATTCGATAAAAAATATTGATTATCAAATAAATTTAGTAAATCTTTATCTATTTCATTATTAACCTTTATAATTTTTCCATTAAATTTTGTTTTCTTCAATACAGATTGAATTAAAAGGATTATTTTTTGGAACAAGTCCTATAGAATTTTTATCTTGGTTTTTAAAAAGTTTAAATTTTGCCGAAATATAATTATTTAGATTTCGATGTCGTTCTAAATGATCAGGAGAAATATTTGTTATTATTGAATATTTTGATCTAAACAGCTTGCTATACTCTAATTGATAAGAAGAGGCTTCAATTACAAAAATTGATGTTTTTTTTATCTTTTTGGCTGATAAAATTGGGTACCCTATATTACCAACAAGTTTAACATCAAATTTTTGACTTTTAAGTACATCAAAAAGTAATTTGCAAGTGGTGGATTTACCGTTTGTACCTGTGACAGTGATACAGGTATTTTTATTAAATGAATAAAAAATATCGAAATCTGTATAAATAATTCCTGAATTTATATGCAAAAACTTTTTTAGTTTACATTTATTGATATCAATACCTGGGCTTAATATAATTAAATCAAATTTAATCTTATCTATTTTTTTTTGTGAAATAATATTTTTTTCAATATTGCTTGGTAAATTTTTTTTTTGATAATCATCAAATAAAAAAACTTCATTATATTTCTTTAAAAAATTAAAAGTTGAAATACCACTTTTACCTAAACCATATATTAAAATTTTTTTATTTTTAAAGATATTCGAGTTATTACTCATTATCTCAACTTAAGGGTAGCCAATCCAATTAGTGCTAATATTATTGAAATGATCCAAAATCTAATTACAACAGTTGACTCTGGCCATCCTTTTTTTTCATAATGATGATGTATTGGTGCCATCCTAAAAACTCTTTTTCCTGTTAATTTAAAGGAAACAACCTGGACTATAACCGATACGGCTTCTAAAACAAAAAGACCACCTGTAATTGCTAAGACTATTTCATGTTTTGTTATGATTCCTATTGCACCCAATGAACCACCTAAAGATAATGAACCTGTATCACCCATAAAAATTTTTGCTGGTGGTGCGTTAAACCATAAAAATCCTAAACACGAACCAATTATTGCTCCACAAAAAATAGAAATCTCACCTGTACCCTCTATATAAGTTATTTGTAAATATTCAGAAAAAATTATATTACCAGCTACATAACTTATAAAAGCAAAACAAGCTGCAACTAAGATAACTGGAACAGTTGCAAGTCCATCTAGCCCATCAGTTAAATTTACTGCATTAGAAGCCCCAACTATTATAAAAACTGAAAATGGAATAAAAAACCATCCAAGATTAATTACTAAATCTTTAAAAAAAGGAAAATATAGATTAGTTAACTCCTGATAGTTTAAATAGTATGTCAAAAAACTTATCCCAATCACAGATAAAATAATTTGACTAAAAAATTTAAATTTAAATGAGATACCAGATGAATTTTGATTAGTAATTTTTTTGTAATCATCTAGGGCACCCAACAACCCAAGAGAAATTAAGATGTACAATAAAAATAAAATATAAATATTGGTCAAATCTGACCACATAATTACCGAAACAATTATACCCATTAATATAACCAATCCACCCATCGTAGGTGTACCTATTTTTTTTATGATGTGATCTGCGGGTCCGTCTTCTCTAATTGGGTTAACAATTTTTTTTTTAGAAACCATTTTAATAAATGGTCCACCAATAATTAACACTAATATTAACGACGTAAAAACTGCTAAACCAGTTCTAAATGTGATATATTTAAAAACGTTTAAAAAACTAAAGATATCTACAAATTCTAGTAAAAAATTATAAACCATAACGATTATCTAGCTTTAATAATTGGGTTTTTTTGTACAGACCAGTGGAATTAGAGCCTTTAATCATTAAATAATCGCCTGAATTCAATGTTTTTTTAATAAAATTTTCAAAATCAGTAAGATTTTCTAATATTGAACCTTTTTTATTTTTNACTACANCCACGTAGGTATCTTTTATATCTTTTCCATAAACATGAACTTTATGAATATTTAATTTATTAATTAGTTTTGTAATTGATTTGTGGTGACTGGACGAGTTTCGTCCAAGCTCNAACATNTCTCCAAGTAATACATGTTTTAAACTATTTTTTGANTCTANATTCGCAAAGTTGATCAATGATGTTTTTAGAGATAATGGATTAGAATTATAACTTTCATCAATAAGATTAATAATTTTTTTATNAANTTTTAATTTAGANAAATCACCTCGTCCCTCTGGTAATTGNAAATCTAAAAAAATTCNGTTTGAAATTTTTTNTAAATTAAAGAACAGACTAATTGCTGTTAATGCTGCTAATAAATTTTGAATATGATTTTTAGAATTGTTGTTTGAGTAAAAAAATTTTTTTAATGATCCAATTTTAAAAAAAATTTTATATCCATTATTAATCTTTAAAATTTTATCAAAACTTGCATAACATTTATTATTTTTATTAAGACTAAATGCATAAATGCTTAAATTTTTTTTCTTCGATTTATTTTTTAAAAAATTATAAAATTGATCATCTTTGTTTAGAATAACACTTCCATTATTAGTTATATTATCAATTAATTCAGATTTTGCATTTGCAATACCTTTAATATTTTCAAAATTCTTAGAATGAGCATAACTAATATTTGTAATAATTCCTAAATTTGGTTTTAAAATTTTAGATAAATAATCTATTTCTCCCTTTCTATCCATACCAACCTCAAATACTCCAAAATTCATATTTTGTTTTAAGTTTAATAAACTCAAAGGAACACCAAATTTATTATTGAATGATTTTGGTGAAAAATATGTTTTGGTAATTTTAGCTAAACCTTTACCAAGTAATTCTTTTAAAGTGGTTTTGCCACAACTACCTGTAATTCCAATTATATTTGTATTTAAATTTTTTCTATAGTCTGTTGCACACTCTGTTAAAAAATTAAGAGTATCATTTACTCTAACTTGT
>JGI26082J51739_10000889_pt1 | contig 18836 bp, 15 predicted proteins | sample SaaInl5LU_22_DNA_FD_51739 | JGI IMG/M metagenome (IMG submission 51739)
ATCCTGCCCTAGAGAAGATCCTGTAAGGCCGAGATCAATGGAATATCAGCTGCAGGCATTGGATAGTCGCGCAATTGTTGCGGACGTACCCATTTCAACATGCCGCCTTCAACTGCTTGTGGGCGGCCTTGCCAGCGGCGGCAAACAAACAGCATCATTAAAAGATGAAACGCATCGCCATCATCACTGGCAGCATAATGATGGCTGGCAAAGCTCAGCGGGGCAAGGCAGGATTCGGCAGTATCAATGCCAAGCTCTTCGCGCAATTCACGGATCAGCGCTGCCTCAGGCGTTTCGCCAGCTTCGATTTTGCCGCCNGGAAATTCCCATAATCCAGCCATTGACTTGCCTTCAGGCCGCTGCGCCAGCAATACGCGCCCATCAATATCGACCAGCGCCACCGCGCTTACCAGCAACATCGATTTTCTAGCTTCGGTAATCGGCATTGATCGAGATATAGCCATGCGTCAAATCGCATGTCCAAATCCGAGCAGCGCCATCGCCATCGCCAACCGTCACCGCAAGATCAATCATCTGACCAGTCATATGGGTGGCAATCGGGGCTTCGTCATAATCGGCAATGCGCATGCCGTCACGCGCCACCGGATAGCCGCCAATATCAATGCTGATAGCATCAGACGCAATGCCAATGCCCAATTTGCCAATCGCCATAACGATCCGGCCCCAATTGGCATCTTCGCCAGCAATGGCGGTTTTGACCAAAGGTGAATTGGCAATGGCAAGGCCGATTTGACGGGCAACCGCATTGGTCTTGGCACCAGCAATATCAATGGTGACAAGCTTGGTCGCACCTTCGCCATCGCGCACAATCTGGATGGCAAGATCGCGCATAACCGCGGCCAAGGCGGCACGGAAATCAGCCAATGCCGGATCATTGGCATCGGTAATCAACCGGTTGCCAGCCATGCCGCTTGCCATCAGGAAAACACTATCATTGGTTGAGGTGTCGCTATCGACGGTAATGGCATTGAAACTATCGTCATTGGCAGCGCGAAGACATGCCGCCAGAACGGATGCTGGCACGGCTGCATCGGTGCCGATATAGCCAAGCATGGTTGCCATATTGGGCGCAATCATGCCTGACCCTTTGGCGATTCCGCTTAAATGAACCGTGACCCCATCAATCATGCATTTTGCATGGGCGCCTTTGGCGAAGGTGTCGGTTGTCAGAATGGCATTGGCAGCGTCGTGCCAATTGGCATTGCTTTCATTGACCAACGCGTCAAAATAGGGGGCTAGCTTGGCCGCATCTAACGGCTCGCCNATCACGCCGGTCGACGCCACCATGATTGCGCCAGCATCACAATCAAGATGGCTGGCAAGGTTATTGACGATGTCATGGACGGCGTTATCGCCGCGACTGCCGGTAAAAGCATTGGCATTGCCAGCATTGGTGATGATTGCTGCCGCCTTGCCGGTTTCNGCAATTTTCCGGCTCCAGCCAACNGGGGCAGCGGCTGTATCAGATTGGGTAAAGACACCGGCAACACTGCTTTCAGGCGCCAAGGTGATCAACAGCAAATCATCGCGCCCTTGATAGCGCATGCCGCTTGCTGCGGTGCCAAGTTTGATGCCGGCAATCGGCGGCAGGTCGGGAAAGCTGTCAGGTGCCAGAGGAGAACGGGTCATGGCGGTGGCTTTTACTGGGTATTGCCCGTGGCCATCGCATCTTTACGAATATCGGCAAAACTGCGGAGTTTGATATCCTGTTTTGCGCGCAATTCTTCGAGAACACGGCCTAGGGCTTGAGTTGAAAGATTTTGCACAAGCTGGTCACGCATGGCTTCGAGCGTTGGCGCCGGAGCAATTGCCTTTTTATCAACCTTGATAACATGCCAGCCAAACTGGGTCTGGACAGGGGTTTTGCTAAAGTTGCCTTCACCTAGCGCAAAGGCCGCATTTTCAAAGGCTGGCACCATCTGGCCACGGCCAAAAGTGCCAAGTGATCCGCCATTTGGCCCGCTTGGCCCCGTTGATTTGGTTTTTGCCAATTCGGCAAAATCTTCGCCTTTATCAAGTGCGGCAATCACTGCCTTGGCATCATCTTCGGTTTCAACCAGAATATGTGATGCGGTCACCTGTTCGCGTGAGGCGCTGTCGGCGACAAATTTCTGATAGGCATTTTCAATCGCGGCATCATTCACTTCGCCAGCAACCGTTTCGCCAAGCCATGATTCNGCAAGCACGCGGTCAGCGGCAGTTTTCATCGCCGCGGCAACATCTTCTTTTCTGTCATGTTTTGCCATACGGGCAGCATCGGCGGCAATGCGCGCATCAACCATATCGGTGACCAGCTGGTCGAAATAATTTGCCAAAGGTGTTTGCCGGAATTCATCAGGAAGGCGCTCGGCCTGACGCATGACATCATCAAGCCACAAGGTTTCACCATTGACCGTGCCGACCGGAATACGGTCTTCATTGGCATGCGCCATNATGCCCATACCAGCAAAAAGAGCGGCGCCTGTCACAAGGCCAATAAACCGATGGGCGAAAATACCATTACGCATTCGTAAATCCTCTAAACATGATCAGGCCTTGCCGCGATCACCGGCGCGCCGGAGGGTAATCAAGAAAAATTCAAATCAACCAAGCTGGACTTTCGTTCACCAGCCCATGTCTTAGTGTTAGCGAAGCTAACGCTCAAGGGCAAGCCCGCGCTTGAAAAATGCGCAATATTCTACATCAGGTTGGGCGGCGTTATTCGCCGGTGAGCGATTTTGCCAAATCACAGGTAAATCGGGAAAAACATGCTCAAACAATTGACAAAATTCGCGTCTATACCTATGTCCAATCAGGTGCTTTTTGCACCAGCTTTATATTTGCCGTCCGGCAACGCATTTGCCACATGGCTGGGGAGTTCCGATGTTTGCGTCTTTTGCAAAAAACCTGTTTGGCAGCTCGAATGACCGTATCGTCAAATCGATGCAGCCATTGGTTCAGCAGATTAACGACCGCGAAGCCAATTTTGCCAGTCTCGAGGATGATGCCATTCGCGCTATGGTCGCTGATATCCGCCAGAAAATAACTGATGGTGCGCCAAAAGACGATTTTTTGATTGATGTGTTTGCACTGGTTCGTGAAGCCGCCAAACGCACCCTTGGCCAGCGTCATTTTGATGTTCAGTTGATGGGTGGTATTGCCCTTCATCGCGGCCAGATCGCCGAAATGAAAACCGGCGAGGGTAAAACGCTTGTCGCGACTTTAGCGGTGGTGCTGAATGCGCTTGATGGTCGCGGCGTCCATGTGGTGACGGTCAATGATTATCTGGCATCACGCGATGCGGCATGGATGAGCAAGGTCTATGAATTTCTGGGTCTCAGCGTTGGCTGCATCACGGGCGGGCTTGATGACGATCAGCGCCGTGCTGCCTATGGTTGTGATGTCACTTACGGCACGAATAATGAGTTTGGCTTTGACTATCTCCGCGATAATTTGAAGTTCAGCCTTGGTGATATGGTGCAGCGCGATTTCAGCTTTGCGATCGTTGATGAGGTTGATTCGATCCTTGTTGATGAAGCGCGTACACCGCTGATCATTTCTGGCCCTGCTGAAACCAATGCTGAACATTATCATGTTGCCAATCAAATCATCCCGTTATTGGTGGATGAAGATTATGATCTTGATGAAAAGGGCAATAGTGTCTCGCTGAGTGAGATTGGCATTGAACATGCCGAAAACCTGCTTCGCGAGCGTGGTGCCATTGGCGAAGCAACGCTTTATGATATTGAAAATGTTGGGCTATTGCATCACGTCAATCAGGCGCTTCGTGCGCACCGGCTTTTTGCCCGAGACACGCATTATATGCTAAAGGCTGGCGAGGTCGTCATTATTGATGAATTTACCGGCCGCGCAATGGAGGGCCGCCGTTTCTCTGATGGTCTGCATCAGGCAATTGAGGCGAAAGAAGGCGTTGAAATTCAGGCGGAAAACCAAACGCTGGCATCAGTNACCTTCCAGAATTATTTNCGCATGTATGACAAGCTGGCGGGGATGACCGGTACAGCCATGACCGAGGCTGGTGAATTTTCTGAAATCTATGCTTTAGAGGTCATGGCCATTCCGACCAATCGTGATGTGGCCCGTATTGATTATGATGATGAGGTTTATCGTACCAGCGCCGAACGTGACGAAGCGGTTATCGCGCTGATTCTTGAATGCCGGTCACGCCAACAGCCAGTTCTTGTTGGGACGATCAGCATTGATAAATCCGAACGTCTATCAGCCGAATTGGAAAAGCGCAAAATCGACCATCGGGTTCTAAATGCCCGTTTCCATGAAGAAGAAGCTAAAATCATTGCCGATGCGGGCGTTCCTGGCGCGGTCACNATTGCCACNAATATGGCCGGACGCGGAACCGATATTCAACTTGGTGGTAATCTGGACATGCGGCTTGCCGGCCTTGAAGCCGAAGGCAAATCAGTTACCAAAGCGGCGACTGCCAAAATTGCTGCCGAAATTGAAGCGGCCAAAGCCACCGCACTTGCTGCTGGCGGATTATATGTGGTCTGTACCGAACGCCATGAATCACGCCGGATTGATAACCAGCTTCGCGGCCGGACAGGCCGCCAAGGCGATCCGGGCGCATCAAAATTCTTCTTGTCACTGCAAGATGATTTGATGCGTATTTTCGGCTCGGAAAAATTGGATAATATGCTGTTAAAGCTTGGCCTTGAAGATGGCGAGGCCATTATGCATCCATGGATCAACAAGGCCGTTGAAAAAGCCCAATCCAAAGTTGAGGCGCGCAATTTCGAAATTCGCAAGCAATTGCTGAAATATGACGATGTGATGAATGACCAGCGCCGGGTGATTTTTGACCAGCGCAAGGAAATCATGCGCGCCGATGATGTGCATGACACCGTTGTTGATATGCGCCATGAAGCTGCGGCCCTGATTATCGAACGGTCAATTCCCGCTGGTACCTATCATGATGAGTGGGATTCAGAAACGCTTGATGCCGATGCCCGCCGCGTTTTGGGTGTCGAAGCGCCGATTGCCGATTGGTTTGCCGAAGACGGCATTGCCGAGCCGGAAATTGAAGCCAGATTGATTGACGCTGCCGATCGCCATATGGCTGAAAAGGCCGTCAGGCTTGGGCCCGATATCATGCGGATGGCAGAAAAGAATTTGCTTTTGCAGGTGCTTGATCAGCAATGGAAAGAACATTTATTGACGCTTGATCAACTGCGCCAAGGGATCACCCTTCGGGCCTATGCGCAAAAGGATCCGCTGAATGAATATAAGCGCGAAGCTTTTTTGATGTTTGAGACGATGCTTGCCAATATGCGAGAGACCACAAGCATGGTTCTCTCGCATGTCGAGATCCGCCAGCCTGATGAACAGGGCCAGCCGCCAGCCGCAGCAGCGGATTTGTCGGCCAATGCGAAAGTGTCGCGAAATGCAGCTTGCCCATGCGGGTCAGGCAAGAAATTCAAACATTGCCATGGGGCGCTTTAGCGCAATTATATCGCTGGTTTTGGGGCTTGTGGCCCGTCTATATGCCCCCTATCTATAATATCGATAGATCTTAACGAGGCGGAACAGATGATCAAATATCAATTGATCTGCGATTTGACACATGAATTTGAAGGCTGGTTTCAAACTGGTGCTGCTTTTGATGCGCAGAACGAAACCGGGCTTGTCACCTGTCCGGTTTGTGACAGTGCCAAGGTGCGCCGCGCTTTGATGACGCCCAATCTGGCCAGCCCAAAACGTCGCCGTGACGATGTGAACCGGCTGCCAGCGAGCGAAACGGCTAATCAGGCTGGCAATCAGGTTGGCTAATCAGGCTGGCATCATCACACCAACAATCACGCCATCTGCCCAAGCCGCATCTGCCCAAGTTGCATCTGCCCAAGTCGCATCGGCACATCCTGCCCCATCCAGGCCGCCCCATCACAGGCCGCCCCATCACAGGCCGCACTTGGTGAGGCGATCGCGCAATTACGCCAATTGCAACGTAAGATAAAGTCTGAATGTCGCGATGTCGGGAATGATTTTGCAGCCGAAGTTCGCAAAATGCATTACGGCGATCGCGCGCCTGAAAATATTTATGGTCATTCAAGCGCCGAAGAACGCGAATCACTTGCCGATGAAGGCATTGATGTTGTGGCTTTACCGTGGTTGCCGCCTGAACATTAAGCCAGATGCCCGCGCCTTGGCCCTATCGAAAGCCGCCGCTTGCCGCATAATTGATTGCCAGCGATCCGATGGGCATAAATCCTCCGNCAGGACATGGNGCAAAACCGGTCATATCATCAAGAAGGATCCCAGCCGAGGCAAATTCGGCGCGTAATTCGGCTGGCCGCACGAATTTGCGCGGGTCATGCGTACCAGCAGGCACAAGCCGAACAATATATTCAAGCGCGAATTTGGCAAAAATCAGCGCTGGCAAGCTGCGGTTGATGGTGGTGATCACAACAACGCCATCAGGCGCCAGCATAGTGGCGATTGCCTTGATGAAAAGCGGGCGGTCGGCAACATGTTCGATCACCTCAGATGCATAGATCACATCGAATTTGGCACCACTTGCGGCTAGATCTTCAGCCGTGATCACCTGATAATCAATGGCAAGCTGCATCGCGTCTGCATGTGTTTTGGCGGCGCTGATCGCCGGTGCGGTAACGTCAATGCCGGTTACTGCTGCTCCAAGGCGTGCCATTGGTTCGGCAAGCAAGCCGCCGCCACAGCCAATATCGAGTATTTTCAATCCGGCCAATGATGGTTTTGCGCTTTGCCGTTGGTCTTTTTTAATCGGAAAAAACCGGCCGATCGCTTGTAGAATATAGTCAATGCGAACAGGCGTAAAAGCGTGCAAAGGTGCCATTGGCCCTTTTTGGTCCCACCATTGGTCGGATAGGGCGGCAAAATTATCGATCTCAGTTTGATCGGCGGTTGTCATCATAGGCTTGCCCCCGCGGCTGGTAATCGTTATAGCTGCGTGAAATTAGATTTACTGGAAAACAGCATACAGCAAATGGCACGAATTGTTCAAAAATTTGGCGGCACCTCGGTGGCCGATCTCGATTGCATACGCAATGTGGCGCAGCGGGTAAAAACCGAAGTCGACGCTGGCCATGAGGTCGCGGTTGTTGTCTCGGCAATGTCGGGAACNACAAATCAGCTTGTCTCATGGGCATCAGAAGTCGGCCCCATTCATGATGCGCGTGAATATGATACGATTGTTGCGACGGGCGAACAGGTGACTGTTGGCTTGCTTGCGATTGCTTTGCAGAATATCGGCATTGACGCGCGTTCATGGCTTGGCTGGCAGATTCCCATCCGGTCAGATAATGTTCATGGTGCGGCGCGGATTGACTCGATTGACGGGTCGGCCATTCGCGAGCGCATGAAAGCAGGACAAGTCGCGGTCATTGCCGGTTTTCAGGGCATTGGCCCCGATGGGCGGATCAGCACGCTTGGCCGTGGCGGGTCGGATACATCAGCCGTTGCGATTGCCGCCGCGCTCGAAGCTGACCGGTGCGATATCTATACTGATGTTGATGGGGTTTATACTACCGATCCGCGAATCGCGCCAAAAGCAACCAAATTAGCGCGAATCACCTTTGAAGAAATGCTGGAAATGGCATCATCAGGTGCCAAGGTCTTGCAAACAAGATCAGTCGCCATGGCGATGCGCCATAATGTCAATCTGCAGGTGCGCTCAAGTTTCAATGATGCACCAGGCACTTTAGTCGTGAATGAGGATTCAGTCGTGGAACAAGAAACCATTAGCGGGATTGCATATAGCCCCGACGAGGCCAAAATTACCATCGTTGGNCTGCCTGACCAGCCCGGCGTTGCTGCTGGTGTTTTTGGCGCCTTGGCAGATAATCATGTGAATGTGGATATGATTGTACAAAGCGCATCAAGCGCCGTGAAGAAAACCGATATCAGTTTTTCGGTTAGCCGTGGCGATCTTGATAAAGCTGTTGATATAATTAACAAAATCAAAGACCAATTAAAGTTTGAGTCGGTTGACTCCTCGCCAAATGTTGCCAAAATTTCGGTTGTGGGCACGGCCATGCGGACCCAGCCCGGCGTTGCCAAGACCATGTTTGAAACGCTGGCGACAAAGGGCGTAAACCTGCATGTGATTTCAACATCCGAGATCAAGATTTCGGTTTTGATTGATGCTGAATACACCGAATTGGCGGTTCGTAGCCTGCATACAGCCTATGGGCTGGATGACGAGTCTTGATATCGCGGTAATAGTAACCGATGCTTGCTAAACATGCGAAAATCTGCGATATAAACCGACATCAGTCAACGTTATCAGCCATATGGTCGTGGGTTGTTCTTTTGAAAACTTAAAGTTTTGTTTGCAATCATCGGAAATTTCTGGTGCTTTTGGACATATGGTTAATGAATGGAGACCAGCTTGGTGCGCGTTCAAGATAAAGAAATCAAACCGTTGGTTGCAGGTGATAGTTTCGAACAGATCGGTGCGACGCTGAAACATGCGCGTCGGCTCCAGGGTTTGAAAATTGGCGATGTATCGCAGCAGCTCCGGATTTCAGTTGATTATCTGTCAAAGCTTGAATCCGGTGCTTTTGATGAATTGCCAGCACCAGCCTATGTAACAGGGTTTTTGCGAAGCTATGGCCAGTTTGTTGCGCTTGATCCATCATCACTTGTGGCGCGCTATTCGGCATTGACGGCCAAAGCGGCGGCCATGCCAAACTATAAAATTCCGATGAGTACGCGGCCACCACAGCGTTCGGCCCCAGCCATTGCATCAATGCTGGTTGTTTGTGCTGGCATTGCCTATGGCGGCTGGTACTGGTTAAATGGCGGTGATGTGAATGATCAGATGGCGATGGTGCCAAATGACGTCGCGGCAACGCCGTCAGATTCTGCCGCGATGCTAGACACGCTTATCGATCAAGGCACAATGACGGTTATGCCGGTTGACGGTCAGGCGCAAACGCAAAATATGACTGCGCCAGTTCAGCCAGAAAAAGAGATTGCCGCGGCGGCTGCAACGCCAACGCNAAACGCGGTAACAGATGATCTGGCCGCCACGACAAAAACCGTCATCGCTAAGGCGCCGCTAACAACGGCACCGGCGAAACCCGTTGAAATTGCGTCAGCGATTATCGCGCCGCGTGAACCAGCCGTGTCGACAGTCGNTGCGAATAGCCCCGTTTTATCAGGTGATTTGGCCGAAACACAGGTCATTACCCCCATATCGCAAAATGGCAAACCGCAGTCGGCGGGAAATAGCGCCATCGCCAATCTTCGTGATCCGGCGCAGGAAATCACCATTCGTGCGGTTGCCGCAAGCTGGGTCGAGATCGTGCGCGACAATGGCGAAGAAGTGATGGCCAAATTAATGCAGGCTGGTGATAGCTATGTTGTCGAAGGCAATACGCGGCTTTATCTCAGCACCGGCAATGCTGGCGGGCTACAGGTTGTTGTTGGTGGCGATGACCCGCGGTCAATCGGCGAANTCGGCCAGATTGTCCGCGATCTGCCGCTGGTTACCGACAAATTGCGGCAGGTGCGCTAGCCTTTTACGCCAGCCTGTCTTTCGCCAGCTCTCCAAATTATTAGCCGCGGATGTTGTTGTTTCCAGATAGTTTGGCGCTTGATCCCTATTTCGGGTTCTTCGTCTGATTTTGGCGTTTTTGCGTGGGGCTTTGCGCTTTTGNGCGTCACTTGCCGGACAAAAGGCATGGCCTGCTATCACCTCTTGCAAATTAATGGCAACGCCTCATCTGAACAAAGTGACGCAATGATCTGGCGCTTGCCCGCCGAACAGGGTATAGAATGGGGCAAATTCAACATGGGTGCGCCGCGCCGTCATTTGGAGTGCAACAGTGTCAAACGCTTATCGGGCTTATCGAACAATTGAGCGCCGTCGCTGNCGTCAGGTGATGGTCGGGTCGGTTCCGGTTGGCGGCGATGCGCCGATTTCGGTGCAGACCATGACCAATAGCCTGACAAGTGATATTGAAGGCACGTTGGCGCAAATCAATGCGGCAGCGGCGGCAGGTGCCGATATTGTGCGGGTGTCCTGCCCCGATGAGGATAGTACCGCGGCGCTGAAAACCATTTGCGCGCAAAGTCCGGTTCCCATTGTTGCTGATATNCATTTCCATTATCGCCGTGCCATCGAGGCGGCCAAGGCCGGTGCTGCCTGCTTGCGGATTAATCCTGGCAATATTGGCAATGCGGCGCGGGTGCGCGAGGTGGTTCAGGCCGCGCGTGATCATGGATGTTCGATGCGTATTGGTGTCAATGCTGGATCGCTGGAAAAGCATCTTCTTGAAAAATATGCCGAGCCCTGCCCCGAAGCGCTTGTCGAATCTGCCTTGGAACATGCCAAGATTTTACAGGATAATGATTTTCACGAATTCAAAATTTCAGTCAAAGCATCAGATGTGTTTCTGGCTGTAGCTGCCTATCAACAGCTTGCCGATGTTATTGACTGCCCGCTGCATATTGGCATCACCGAAGCAGGCGGGCTGCGGGCAGGCACGATCAAATCGGCGATTGGCCTTGGTAATCTGCTATGGGCCGGTATCGGCGATACGGTAAGGGTGTCTTTATCGGCAGACCCGACCGAAGAGGTGAAAGCCGGTTATGAAATGCTGAAATCACTCGGGCTTCGCCGCCGCGGTGTAACGGTTATTTCCTGCCCATCTTGCGCGCGCCAGCAATTTGACGTTATCAAAACTGTGCAAATTATCGAAGATCGGCTGGAACATATTGATATGCCGATTACCGTTTCAATCATCGGCTGTGTTGTGAACGGGCCGGGTGAGGCGCGTGAAACCGATATTGGCCTAACCGGTGGCGGCAAAGGAACACATCAGATTTATCTGTCAGGCATGGCTGATCATCGCCTGTCAAATGGTGATATTGTTGAACATGTGGTTGATCTGGTTGAAACCCGCGTTGCCGAATTAAAAGCCGCCGAAGCGGCATCAACACAAACTTAAAAAGCAGATTACAGCCCATGTCACGACTTCAACCTGCCCGCGGTACCGCTGATCTTCTTCCCGATAGCATGGCCAAACATCGTTTGGTGATTGACGCTGCACGGACGGCATCGGCACGCTATGGCTTTCAAGAAATGGCGACGCCGATTTTTGAATTTTCCGAGGTATTTTCTCGCCCGCTTGGCGAAAGCAGCGATATTGTCACCAAGGAAAATTACAGCTTTGNCGATCGTGGCGGTGAAATTTTGACCTTGCGGCCGGAAAATACTGCTGGTGTTGTGCGGGCGATGATTTCGGGCGGGCTGACGCAAAGCCTGCCTTTGAAATATTTCTATGCGGGGCCGATGTTCCGCTATGAGCGTCCGCAAAAGGGCCGGATGCGCCAGTTTCATCAGGTCGGCATCGAATATCTTGGCCCAGATGATGCGCTTGCCGACGCTGAAATCATTGCTTGTGGCGCACGGTTTTTGGCATCGCTTGGCGTGCTTGATGATTGTGAACTTCATCTCAATTCGCTTGGTGATGGCGACAGTCGTGCGGCCTANCGTGCGGCCTTGATTGCCTATTTGGAAACATTTACCGACCAATTATCGGATGACAGCAAAACCCGCCTTGCGGTAAANCCGCTTCGCATTTTGGATTCAAAAGATGCTGGTGATCGCGCGATATTGCAAAATGCCCCGCGACTTCAAGATTATCTGAACGATGTGTCAAAGGCGCATTTTGCCGATCTGACAGCGGCGCTTGATGGCGCTGGTGTGGCCTGGGTTTTTGATCCGCTATTGGTTCGTGGGCTGGATTATTATTGCCATACGGCATTTGAATTTGTCACCACATCGCTTGGCGCACAAGGAACGGTTCTGGGTGGGGGGCGCTATGACGGGCTTGCGGAAATGCTTGGCGGGCCGCAGGTGGCCGGTGTGGGCTGGGCGGCTGGTGTCGAGCGGCTTGCCATGCTTGTTGAAACCGCTTCGGTGAACAGTCCGAAAGTGGCGATCTTGACGGCTGATGACGGCGCGCGCCAAGCGGCGTTTCGTCTTGCCGAACAGCTTCGCGATGCGGGTATTGATATTGACCTGCCAACAAGTGGCGCAATGGGTAAAAAATTGAAAAAAGCCGATAAGGCCGGTATTCGGATCGCGGTGATTATGGGAAGTGATGAGCTTGCCAAAAATACCGTCCAGCTGCGCAATCTAAGCGATGGAAGCCAACAGGAATTGTCGCTTGATTTGGCCGATTCTAGCGGCCTTGCGGCGGCGATTGCCGAAAGTCTTCTCGCCCCATAGCTGGCAGTCTATTCCGGCTGGCAGCCGTGCCGTTTGATCTGCCAAATTCACAGTGATTGAAACTAGACCAAAAAGGAGTTTTGGCATGAGCCTCGACTCATCAATGGATAAAGTACTTGAACGCCGCCGCGAAGTCGAAGACCGGCTGTCGGATTCGGCCAATATGAGCAACAGCGATCTAGCGCAGTTTTCCCGCGAGCTGTCTGACCTTCGTCCGGTTTGCGAGCAGATCGAACTGGTTCGCCGGATCGAAGCCGAGCTTGCTGATGCGCTGGTCATGGTTGAAGAAGCGAAAGATGATCCTGATATGCTGGAAATGGCGCAGGCCGAAGCGGNTAGTCTCAAAGCCCAGCTTCCCGAGGCCCAGGCCGCTCTGCAGCTTTTGCTATTGCCAAAAGACAAAGATGATTCGCGGAACGCGATTCTTGAGGTGCGCGCCGGAACGGGTGGTGACGAGGCAGCCCTTTTTGCCGCAAACCTATTTTCGATGTATCAGCGCTATGCCGCGAAGCATGGCTGGAAATTCGAAGTTATGGAAGTGTCGGAAACCGGCATTGGCGGCTATAAGGAAGCCACTGCCACAATTTCGGGAAATGATGTTTTTGCGCGGTTGAAATTTGAATCAGGCGTGCATCGGGTGCAGCGTGTTCCTGAAACCGAAGCTGGCGGACGCATTCACACATCGGCAGCAACCGTTGCCGTGCTTCCNGAAGCGGAAGAAGTTGATATTCAGCTTGATGAATCGGATCTTCGGATTGATGTGTTTCGGGCATCTGGCCCGGGCGGGCAATCGGTTAATACAACTGATTCGGCGGTTCGCATAACGCATTTGCCAACCGGCATCGTTGTCAGCCAGCAGGATGAAAAATCACAACATAAAAACCGTGCCAAAGCGATGAAGATTTTGCGGGCGCGTATCTATGATGCCGAACGCGCGCGGGTTGAGGCTGTTCGCGCCGCCGAACGCAAAGGACAGGTTGGCTCAGGTGATCGTTCTGAACGGATCCGAACCTATAATTTCCCGCAAGGGCGTGTTACCGATCATCGTATCAATTTCACGCTATATAAGCTTGATCGTGTCATCACTGGCGAGGCGCTTGACGAGGTGGTTGACGCGCTTGTGTCAGAAGACCAGTCACGGCGGCTTGCCGAAGGGGTATAATGGTNACGCCGGTCGATCATGCAAAAACCGATCTGCCAGCAAAACAAGAAGCCAGCACCATTCTTTATGCGCTTGAGCAAATTCTTGCCGATGCCGGTATTGCCAGTGCCAAAAGTGATGCGCGGTGTCTTCTTGGCATGGCCTTGGGACGTGATGAAGCTGTCTTGCCGCATGAAGATATTGCGCCAATGGATCAGGCTTGTGATGACCGGCTAGCGGCGATGATGGCACGCCGTCTTGCGGGCGAGCCAATCAGCCGCATTCGCGGTTGGCGTGAATTTTGGTCACTTCGCTTTGCCGTATCGCCAGCAACGCTTGACCCGCGCCCCGACTCAGAAACAATGATTGATGCGGCTGTTCGATGGGTATCACGCAACGCCGCCAAAGACCGGCCGTTGCGCTTGCTTGATCTTGGCACGGGAAGCGGCTGTTTGCTGTTGGCGTTATTATCTGAATTGCCCCAAGCAAATGGTGTTGGCATTGATGTGAATCTTGATGCGATTGCCACGGCGCGGCGCAATGCAGCCAGCCTTGGTCTTGGCGAACGCGCCGCGTTTACCGCGCATAGCTTTGCTGATGACCTTGGCCCGCTTGGCGATTTTGACGTGATCTTGTCAAACCCGCCCTATATCCCGACAGGCGAAATTGATGGGCTTGCAGTGGATGTGAAATCTTTTGATCCGGCCTTGGCGCTTGATGGCGGGGCTGATGGTATGGCGTGCTGGCAGCAGCTTTTGCCACGGCTTGCCGCGGCGCTTGCGGTTAGTGGTATGGCCTTTGTTGAAATCGGACGCGGGCAGGAAAATGCTGTTACCGCCGAGGCCGAAAAAGCAAATTTACAGCTTAGTGGCAGCTATCACGATCTTGCTGGCATCACGCGCTGTCTCGCATTTTCAATTAAAATGTGAAATGGGTGATATTTTTCTTGATATTAATATGAAGCCAACGTTATGGTATCGCCATTCGCGGCGGGGTGATTTTGGTCACCAATACGCCAGCGCCTTTCCTAACGAAATGGGATCGTTTGCACCGGCTTTATGTCGAACTGTCGTTAATAGACTAACCGCAACCGAAATGACTTTGATTAGATTTATCGATAACCGTTTTTAATAACGAATGTGGTATCAAACCAAATGAGACAACCTCAAAACGCCAAACGCGGCCGTGGTCGTGGCCGTCGTGGAAATACGAGTGGCAATCATAATCATGTGCCAAACCGCAATACGTCCTATGAGTCAAATGGCCCTGACGTGAAATTGCGGGGCAATGCCCAACAGCTTCATGAAAAATATATGGCGCTTGCACATGACGCGGCGACATCGGGTGAACGGATTTCGGCTGAAGCCTATACCCAATTTGCCGATCATTATTTCCGGCTTCATCAGGCGGCTGTTGGCGTTGCCGAAACCAAACGCCAGCAAGAACAGGCCAATGCCGCGGCTGATGATGACGGTGCCCCTGGCGAACCACGGCGTGATCAGGAATCAGCAACAGAAAATGACGAGGCTGCTTCCGAGGCTGATGGCATCGCCAATCAGGAATCAGCAAAGGCCAATGGTGGCGATGGTGCAGATGATACAGGTGATGCCGCGCCGAAAAAGCGGCGGTCTAGCCCCCGCAATGGTGCTGCCAAAAATGGTGCTGCCAAAAATGGTACGGACAATAATGGTGCTGCCAAAAATGAAGCTGTTAAAAATGGCGCGGATGATCGCACAAACCTGTCTCCGGCCCAGCTTGCCGAGGCGGTTCAGGGTGATCAAGATAGCGATCAACCATCCTAACAAACGTGTCTTTGCGGGTTTTGCAATGTCGAAATGGGCCTTTTAAATCTGCGGTCATCACGGCAAGCCATCGGCGCTCGGCATGATTCAGGCTGGCTGCAATCTGTCGCCAATCTTAATCATGCCGCCATTGATCACTTCGGCAAAAATGCCAAGATTGCTATGGCCAAAATGGGCTTTCATAAAGCGCACATAATCATCTGGGCTGCGTTTGGCCGTTGCCGGGTCAACATTGATTGCGGTGCAGCGGCCAACGGATTTCTTGACCAACAGCAGCGCATCACCACAGCGTAATGTCTTGCCAATCAAATTGTCCTCGGCAAAGGGCATCTCTCCATCAATAATGATATTGATACGAAACCGGCGGCTGTCGGGCTTTGTGTTGGTCGCGTCTGCAAAAGCATCAAGTGAGGCCGTGCTGGCAATGCTGATAAGCGCTGTTGATTGGTCACTATAGGCCTGATGGTTCATCTTCATAAAACGCGGCTTTCCGCGAAGCGTGCTGCCAAGCAAGGTAAAAAAGAAATCTTCAAGACGGAGGCAGTCGGCTGGCTGCGTCGGATCAATGCTTAGGCATATAGCGCCTTGATGACGTAATTCTAATTTGGGGTTAGCAGCATCACCGCAATAGCGACAGCTATATTCGGCCAATAATTCATGCGACATTAATTGCAGGAAATGCGCTTTTGGCAACCATGTACCATCGCTGGCAGCTGCGGCTTTTTCGCTGCCAATCGAAATGGCAAATTGCCGGTCATTGGGAAAATAGCCACCTTGCCGCAGACGAGCCGAAGGCATCTGATTGCCGCCAAGCCCTTTGACTGGATAATGCCAAAGCTCATGAATTTGCATGATATGTTCCTCAGAATAATGCCTTATACCGCTTTATGACATTGACGTTAGCCAGAGGTAATCGCCAATTGCCAGTATAAATTTAGGCAATAGGGCTTGTATGATACGAACTTACCGCGAGTGATGCTGGGCTATTGCGTGTTTTNATTCGGCACGGCGCCGGCAAAGCGGANGGTGCCATGCAACAAAACTTCTTGATCAATGGCGGCAACGGTTTTTTGAAAGGCTGGCAAATGCTGATCATCAATCCGCTCGCCGGTTGGTAGGCGAACCGTCATGGGGTTTACCTGCCGGTTATTGACCATCACTTCATAATGAAGATGCGCGCCGGTTGATCTGCCGGTTGATCCGACATACCCGATGATTTCGCCTTGTTTGACGCGTGACCCCGGGCGAATATTTGGCGCGATGCGTGACATATGTGCATAGGCCGTATCATAGGTGGCATTATGTCTGATTCGGATATAGCGGCCAAAACTGCCTTTCCAACCGGCCTCACGAATCACGCCCGATCCGGCGGCGATGATAGGCGTGCCGTGTGGTGCCGCGAAATCAACACCCTTATGCATGGCGTTAAAGCCGCTAACCGGATGTTTGCGATGGCCAAAAGATGATGATAGGCGGGCATTGGAAATTGGCGTGCGGATAAGGGTTCGCGCAGCTGAATTGCCATTCTCGTCATACCAGCCAATGGTGTTTTCATCGCCGTCATAGCGGAAAAATCCCAATTGCTCGTCAGATAAGACAAGACCAGCATAATGCAGCTTGCCACCAACGATTTTGCCGTCGATGCTGTCGCGCTCGGTTTCATAGAGAAGCTCGAATCGGTCACCTGTCCGAATTTCGCGCTGGAAATCGACCGAAAAGCCCATGACACGGATATAGTCATTAAAGGCGTTTTCGTTGATGCCAGCTGCCATTGCGGCCCGGTAGATAGAATCGTCAACCGTGCCTTGGAAAAAATTCATATAACGATCGATCGGACGAAGCGCGGTGAGCGCCAGCCAGCCACTGTCGGGATGCTGGATCACATAAATGTCGCGCCCGGGCTTGGTCGAAAAGCGAAACCCTTGCGACGCCACTTGGAATTTAGTGCCNATTTGCAGGCGACGCAGGCTAACTTTGCCCGAAACAGCGTCGATAGCTTTGGCAATTGATGCCGAATCATATCCGGCACGGCGCAATAGGGCACCAATGCCTTCGCCATTGCGAAGCTTTAATTCTGTTTCGGCACCGCTTTCTAATCCGGTTTGTGACCGAATCATCTCGCCAATCATCTTGGTTGATTTTGGAAGAACATCGATAAGTGCCGGTTTTGACATTGGCGGGATGATCGAAACGGGGATTGCCGGATAGGCAAGTGCCGGATCCGGACGACTTGTTGGCAAGGCTGGTGCCGTTTGAAAAATAGGTTCCATCGGCGCAAAAGCGACATGAAGTGATTTGGCTGATTCGCGCGCCAAGCCTGATTCAGCCTGCGCGGTGACCAAACCGCCAAAGAAAAGGCAGGTTAGGGCAATTGACATTACAGCCCGACAAGACCGTCTTTGAAATGCCTGTTTGGTCAAGCAATTTGCCCGCATTTTCACGTCCCCATATGGCTTACCAGCCGCCTGAATGCAGCCTTTACATGCCGTAGCTTTTATAAGAAGTCAATCATTTCGATCAAATTCATATAGTTAATTTGNTTATGAATCAGGTAATTAGGAATTTTCTATGATCTGATGTCGTCGCTTTGCCATTGCCCCGAAATCATTATATGCCGATACCGCTGGTTTTGGTTTAATGCAGGTGTGTTGCAACGCATTTTATCGAGGGCGACGCAGATGGTCTAATGGAGAAAAGCAGTGAAAATCGATATTTATCCCTTTGAACGGTATCTTTTACCTATTCATCTTGAAACAGACCTGCTATATAAAAATCGTGATTGGGAAACATCGTTGTAACCCTGTTAGAAGGGCCTGGTTCACGCTGATTGTTTTTATATTTAGCGCGCCAGAACGTGGTTTTCAGAAAAAAGATCACAAATACCGATTTTAGGGCTAGACAGCCTGCTTTTGCAGGCTTATAACCCGCCTCCGTTGCCCAGAAATGGGAAACGGATTTAGCCCCAAGGCTGGTTGCTGGAAGGGCTGAAAAATAAAGTCACTAAAAAGAAATTTTAGGGCTAGACAGTCTGCTTCGGCAGGCCTATAACCCGCCTCCGTTGCCTCGAATGAGGAACGGGAACTGAACCAAGGGCAAAGCCCAAACGTTCAGGCGCTGTTTGAAAAAGTTGGAAGCATTTTGGAAGAAGTTCGCGGGCAGCGGTACGTGATAACGTGTCGTTCTTTGTGATTTAAAAAGTCAGCCTGTTGAATTTCAAAACGCTAATTTTGAACAAAAGTTAACGAACATGGATTGAATAGGATGACATGTTTGACGGATTTATCCGTTCAAACCAGTCTAACCTAAGAGTTTGATCCTGGCTCAGAACGAACGCTGGCGGCATGCCTAACACATGCAAGTCGAACGCTATTTATAGAGTGGCGCACGGGTGAGTAACGCGTGGGAACCTGCCTTTCTCTGCGGGATAACGGTTGGAAACGACCGCTAATACCGCATACGCCCTACGGGGGAAAGGTCCGCCGGAGAAAGAGGGGCCCGCGTCTGATTAGCTTGTTGGTAGGGTAATGGCCTACCAAGGCGACGATCAGTAGCTGGTCTGAGAGGATGATCAGCCACACTGGGACTGAGACACGGCCCAGACTCCTACGGGAGGCAGCAGTGGGGAATATTGGACAATGGG
>JGI26082J51739_10000894_pt1 | contig 18809 bp, 21 predicted proteins | sample SaaInl5LU_22_DNA_FD_51739 | JGI IMG/M metagenome (IMG submission 51739)
CCTTCACGTCCTCCCATAGCGTGGAAGAACATTTCTTGTGGTGTAAGACCATTAATAAATGAATTTTCAACAAATCCACGTGCAGCAGGTCCATCGTCATATTTATTGTAATGTGGTAAAGTTCTGTCAGTAAAACCATATGCAACACGTTTTCCATCAACATTTTGTTGCCCAACAGCAGCAATCATTTGTGCTACATTAGTATCCTTACCTTTAGAACCAGAACGCACCATATTAATCATACGATTATATTGGTGATGAATATTTTCAAGACCACTTTTTTCAACCTTACTTGCTGCACCATTCAAAATATTAATCATAGTTTGTTCGAAGAAATCTTGATTATTGAATATAGAGTTNTTTTCCATTTGTTGATTACGTACTTTTTCAAGTTCTCCATACGCTTTTGTTTTCATTTCTGTAATAATATTTTTAAGAGTTTCTTTAGTTGTTTGTTCTACAACTAAATCACTAATACCAACACTAAATCCAGATGTTAATAACCATCTACAAATAAGACGTTGTAAGTTATCAAGGAAACGTCTTACTTCAAAAGGATTATAGTCATGGTATATAACTGGTAATAATCCATTTGACATACTATGGAATACATTTTTGTCTAAAATACCTGTAGTATGAACTGAATTATTAATATTGATAGTTTCATTTAATCTATTATTAATTTTGATATGAAGACCTGGAGGAATAATAGCAGAAGAAGCTTGACGCCCTGTGTATTCCCTTGTCTTTTTATCATTTGGTTCTTGTAAATTACCATCAAAATAACTATTAACCATTTGTAAATTAGCAAATGTTTTGTCATTTATTTTAACATCATCTTTTGTAAGACGGAAAGAACCAACCATAGTGTCTTGAACAACTTCAATAATCGGTTTTCCATCTTTTGGTCCAATAATATGATATGGAACTAAAGCAAAATCTTTCAGTTCATTCATAGTTTGAACACTTTGTGGTACATGCATATTCATCTCATCTCCGTCAAACGGGTAATCGTTTAACTTTCATTAAACGCCGGACTATATCTTATGCTATCTCAGGTTGGTTAGACCTTCATTGATAACCCACTACCATTTAGTCTCTGAACCTTTTCCATAGTCTTACCATAACGACCTTAGGAACTTGGCTGCGGATTACCCATTGTAATATTTTCAACGTTTTTACCATACCTCCGATCTCTCTCCGGAGCCAATAAATACTTTCATATTTACCTTGGTAGTTGAAACTTTAGGGACTTCCCGCAATTTGGAAGTGTCGCAATAACGCTTTATATCTTTAAGCGATTATCACTAGACAGTTATATCTCTGGTTGTGATTACACTGTTTTCCTTATTAAGTATTCACAACAACTTAATAAGCAGCTGCCTGTTGCTGACAATGACTGTGAGATTTTTCAGTAATTTTTATCAGCATTGTAAGGTGACGTAACAAGAACATTCAACCTGAATGTCTGGTATGGCATCACCCGAACTCTATGACACATCATAGACATCTTATGTAGTGAAGGTTGTCTATTAAATAGCACGTAATCACCATCTCTAAGATGTCTATCTACTACATCTCCTTCTACTAAATCTTCTGCAAGTTTTTCACGGTCACCATACTTGAGAGTATAAGTTTTACCGTCTATTTTCTTTCTAATATCTTTTGCTCCAGGCCATGTTAAAGGTCCGTTTATTACTAATTTTCTCATTTCATCAATATTATAAACATTAACTACTTCTGGAAAGGTAAGATTCATAGCAATCTTAATTGGAACTCCTAATTCATCAATACTAATGTAAGGATCAGGTGTAATTACAGACCGTGCAGATTGATCTACACGTTTTCCATTTAGATTACCACGGATACGACCATCTTTTTTCTTTAATCTATCAGAAACTGATTTTAATTTACGACCATTTCTTTGCTGAGCAGGAGGCAATCCAGGAATCTGATTATCCAATAGAGTAGCTATATGATATTGTAAAGCACCTGTTATTACATTTAAGTGGTCTTCATTAGCACCTTCTTTATCAATACGATTCTTTAATTGAATATTTGTTTTGATAATATCACATAGTTTATGTGTTAAATCATCTTCACGTCTAGCTCCATTTTCTTCAATAATAGAAGGACGAACTGTTGGAGGTGGAACAGGTAATACAGTATAAATCATCCATTCTGGACGATTAAACTTTGGATTAAAACCAAGCATTTCCATATCTTCTTCAGTAATTCTTTCAAAAATATGTAATACCTCTTCAGGTTGTAAATCCTTTTTAATAGTTTCCTCTGGTTCTTTCCATTCTGCTACTATTTTTAAAGTTCCTTCTCTTGAGTATCTATTCGGTTGAAGAGCACCACACCCAGGAGCACCATCATCACCACATCTTTTTAATTTTGTACTTGTGTTACAAAGTTTAAACATTTGTTCCCATCTCTTTTGTAAGTTTTTTGTTTGAGATATTTTCTTTAATATTTCATTATATTCTTCACCAGCTTCTGTTGGTGATACTAATAATCTTGAACATCTATAACATACACATTTTAATAACTTTCTAATATTTTCATAAAATAAAGGTTGAAATACAGGTCTAGCTAATTTAATATGACCAAAATGACCAGGACAAAATATATTCTTTTGTTCGCAAGTTCTACACAAAGAATTATGTTCTAATACACCCATACGAGGATCAAACAGACCACAAGGAACTGGTTCGTTACCAGCATAAGTATCTGTTTTAGTAATTTCAACTACAGAATTATTAATAATATCACTAGGACTTAATACACTAAACTGAATACCTTTTATAACATCAATTTCCTGGTCATAGGATAATTCTTTATAAATAGACATCTTATAATATTTGATAGTCCTCCTATAACTTCTGTTTTAAAACAATATTTTAAATACTTATTTAAAATATAGTTTTATAGTTAATATAATTATTTTTTTAAGTTAAATCAATTTTTTATTTTATATTTATTCGAACTTAAACATTATATAACTTAAACATTATAACTTAAACATTATAACTTAAACATTATAGCTTTATATATAAATAAAAAATAAATATTAAATAATATAAATGAGATATAATACTCGTAGCAGAAATAAATTACCAATACCAAAAAAAGAAAATAATGACGAACTAATTGAAAATGAAATAATAGAAGAAGACCTAATAGAAGAAGACTTAAGTGATATAGATTCAACAACAGATGAAGAAGATTATATAAATGTTCATGATCTTGTTCCTGATCCTGATTATGATTATGATAAAGATATATGTATTAAAAAATTAGAGAAGTGTAAAAACAATAAACATTTACCTAATAAAATTATTAATAAATATTCAAAAGAAGAAAAGAAATATATCTCAGGTTTAAAATCAACTGAAATTAATGATATTATATATACAGAGAAAATTATAAATGATAATACAGTAAATATTATACCATTGCGGTTTAAAATTATTAAATCAAATATCAACTTATCTACGAAAAGGCTTATCATAAATAAATTAGAGCAATTTTCACAAATGAATCCAGAATCTGGAGAATATTTTAAGTTGAAATATTGGTTACATAATATAAATCAGTTACCATTTGATAATTATTGTCATTTACCGGTTAGTATAAAAGACCCTGTTGAAAAAATAAAATCTTTTATGACAGATACAAAAAAGATATTAGACACATTTGTATATGGTCACGAAGAACCAAAACAACATATTTTAAGAATATTAGCACAATGGATTGCAAATCCATCATCAAACGGTCATTGTATTGGTATTCATGGTCCTATGGGTATAGGTAAAACAAGTTTGATAAAAGATGGTTTAGCAAAAGCCTTAAATATCCCTTTTGGATTTATAGCGTTAGGTGGAGCATCTGATTCCTCTTTCTTAGAAGGACATTCATATACATATGAAGGTTCGAGTTATGGAAAAATAGCTGAAATATTAATTAAGACTAAATGCAATAATCCAATTATTTTCTTTGATGAATTAGATAAAGTATCTATTACTAAGAAAGGTGAGGATATAATAGGTATATTAACACATTTAACAGATATGACACAAAATACAAACTTTAATGATAAGTATTTTTCTGATATTGAAATAAATCTTTCAAAATGTTTGTTTATATTTAGCTATAATGATGAAAAATTATTAAATCCAATATTGAAAGATAGAATTACTACAATAAAGGTGAATGGTTATAAAAATAATGAAAAAATTGTAATAGCTAAAAAATATTTATTACCAAATATATTAAAAGAGTTCAATATTGATAGTATTATAATTGCTGATGAAATAATAGAATACATTATTGAATTAGTTGATAATGAAGAAGGAGTAAGAAATCTAAAACGTGGTTTAGAAAGTATAATTAGTTGGATTAATATGTATAAGTTTTTACCAAATCCAGAAATACCAATTACACGTCCTTTTACTATTACAAAAAAGTTTGTAGAAAAACATATTAAATAAAAAAAATCCTATATAAACAAATGTATGAGATACAGATTAAATCAATAATAACAATATATTTTCCAAATATAAATATGATTGAAAATGGTAATAAAGATATTGCAAAAAATCTATACAGAGAAACAGTAGATTATGAAACTGTTAAAGAACAATATAATAACTTAATAAAAACTATTAAGACATTATCACCAATAACACGTATCCATAATTTGGTTAATTATATAAGTTTTGGAAATATATTAAAATGTGATAATATACCAAATATTTTTTTCATAAGAGATAGTTTTATTGTAACAGACAAAGGAATATGGATTACAAAAATGAAAGAAGAAACGAGATACTTAGAAACAAAATATATTGAGAAAATTTTAATTAAAATGGGTTTAAATATATATGGAAAAACAAAAAAAGGATATTTAGAGGGAGGAGATGTTTATATAATGAATAATAAGTATTGTATTATAGGAACTGGTCCAAGAAGTAATTACGAGGGTGCTTTAGAGTTTATTAAGGAAAATAAATATTTATTTGAAAAGTTCATTATTGTTTATCCTGACATAGAAGATACGGATATGCATCGTATTCATTTAGATTGTATATTTGCAATGTTGGATAGATTTAATTGCATCCTATGGAAAGGGTCAATTACAGATAAATCAAAACCTTATTATAGATATGTTGATGAATATATTTTAGATGATAAAGATATTTTTGTAAAAAATAAAAGTAAAATCAGCTTTTTTGATTATTTAATACAGGAACACATTAACATTATTCCAATCTCAGATGAATCTCAAAAGAATTACGGTTGTAATATATTAAATCTTGGTAATAACAAAATATTGGTTCAAGACCATGAAACTTACAGAAAAATACCTAACAGTACATATGTTGATTTATCAGAGGTTCATAAAATGTATGGAGGGATTCATTGTATTACAAATATATCAATATAATTTACTAAAAATATAACTACAAATTTTAATAAAAAAATAAAAAAAATAAAAAAGAATTTTAAAAATCAATTTTCAAAAAAGTTTTTAAAAAAATCAAAAAGTTTTGTCAAATTTGTAGTTATATTTTTATTTAAAAGTTTTTATTTAGGAGATATTATATATACCTAATAGATGGGTAACAATAATACTAAAACTAATACATATGAACAATATTATAATTCTTTATTACAAAATCAAAATGTTGATATGAGTGATGTAAATCCATATGAAGTTCTTGGTTTAAACGAAAATTTTACTTGGGATGAGCTAGTAAAATCGTATAGAAGATTAGCAAAATTGGTACATCCAGATAAAGGAGGTTCTAAAATGTTATTTAATACTGTGACAGAATGTTTTAAATATTTAGCAAAAGAATATAAAAGTAAGCAAGCAGATAAACAACACCATCAATTAAAAGAAGAATATAAAAATACAGAATATAACAATTACACTCCAGAAGCTTCATCACATATATCAAATGATAAGTTTAATATGTTATTTAATGAAAATAAGTTTGAAGACGAAGACGATATAGGATATGGTCATATGATGGCTGAGTCATCAAAAGTACGAGAAGATATAGATATTCCAAAAACATTAAATAGTTATAGTAATAAAAAGTTTAATAAGGCGTTTGATAAAAATGTTCCATTATCGAAAGAAGTTATTATTTATAAAGATCCAGAACCAATAATATTAGCAAATACTTTACAATTTTCAGAATTAGGAGAGAAGACAAAAGATTTTAGCACAGATACAACAAGACAATCTGCTTTACATTACGCAGATTATATGAAGGCTCACACAACTTCAAGATTAATTGACCCACGTGCAATTAAGGAAAGAAAAGAATATAATAGTGTAGATGACTTTGAAGCAGAAAGAGATAATATTACCAAGAAAAAATTAAACTCTAAAGAATTAAGACATCAAAATAATATTGAACAATATAAAAAGAAAAAAGAAGAAGAAAGATTATCAAGATTACAAAATAAAGATAAACAGATTGCAGAACACTTTGAAAAAGTTAATAAATTATTCTTAACACGTTAATAATCATATTCATCATCTTCTTCTTCATCATCCTCTTCATCATCCTCTTCATCATCCTCTTCATCATCCTCTTCTTCTTCATCTTCCTCTTCATCTTCCTCGTCATCTTCCTCTTCTTCTTCATCAAAATATCTATCTAATTCTTCATCTAGTTTATTTTCTATTTCATTTTCTTTAACACTATAACTATATAGTTCATCATTTGAGTTTTCTAAATCAATATATTCATGAAGTACATTTATAATTTGAGAACTAATCCTAAAAGAACTCTGATATTTGTCAGTGTTATCTAATACGAGAGACTGATATGCGTAAGGGTCAAATATAGAACTATTCCCAATNCCAGGTAGCCATTCTATCCATTTTTCTTTAATATCTTTTTTATAAAACTCAAAATCACCAATAAATACATAATTTGCTTTTAATTTAGAAACTCTTTCTAATCTTGATATGAGTTCAGTACCTATATCTATATCTATTTTATTTGTATAATGAAATATTTTAGGAAAAGAACCTAATAATCTTTTACTAACATCTATATTTATAACATCTTTAATAAACGAACTATCAGTGTTACATATATATAACAATGAACACATACGATATTCATAAGTTTTTTTTAGTAAGTCAATAATATCTTGTTGATTATACATATCTATATTTCCAATAATATAACATAGATTATAAGTGTTAATCGCTTTATTACTACTACTTCTTAAAGCATTTAATTTAATATTTAAAATTTTTTTCATATACATTCTAATAGTAATATTATCTTCAGCTAATACATAACCATTTACAATAGAATCTTGAATATTTTCAAAATTGTCAAAATTAATAACAGGTTTAATATTATCAATAATAATATTATTAAAATAATTATTTAATGGTATATTCTCAATTGCTTTATTATATAGGTATAGTTTTTTATAATTATGATGCTCTATAAAATCATTATTTTCTAATAAACTTAAGTCGTTAATCCATAGTATTTCGTTTCCATATGTATTTTCTAAATTATGAATAAGTTCATTGTTAAACTTGATATTATTGCTATCAATATATATAACAACATATTTAGGTTTAACATTTATAGTATTAATAATTGTTTTTCTAATTTCATTCAATACATAATTATTAGAAATATTATCATAATTTAGATGAGATTTCGGTATTATTAATAAAACTCTATCATCTTTTTTAACTGATTTCCAATCAACTACAGGTTTTATAGTAGTATTATTTAATAAATCAAGTATATCTTGAGGTCCATTAATATTAAATATTTGCATATTATTTATATATTATATATTATAATTTCCTATAATATTCAGTTTATTTTATAATATACATAAATTATTTCCATAAATAATATTATTTAAGAAGTTATAAATAATAGATTTTAATTAATTAATATGGTTACATATAATTTATATTCATTATTAGGTGTATCAAAAGATTGTTCTGCAGATGATTTAAAGAAAGCCTATAGAAAGTTAGCAATTAAATATCATCCAGATAAAGGAGGTGATGAGAATAAATTTAAAGAAATATCAGAAGCTTATCAAGTATTAAGTGATAATGAAAAAAGAGAAATGTATAATCGTGTAGGAGATGAAGGATTAAAACAAGGTTTATCAAATCAACAGAATATAGATCCTCGTGATATATTCGAACAATTCTTTGGAAGAGGAGGAAATAATTCTTTTCCATTTGGAGATATGTTTGGAGCAGGTCCTAATATGAGAAGTCATCATCAACAAACACCTTCAAGACAAAAATGTAGAAATATANATCACGTTATACAAATTTCAAATAAAGATGCGTATTTTGGAATTAACAAAACAATTAAAATAAAATTAGCAAAAAAATGTATGAAATGTATTTCTACTTGTAATATTTGTCAAGGTTCTGGAAAAATTAATCAAATGCAAAGAATGGGTCCTTTTACAACAATTTCTACAACATCTTGTAATAACTGTAATGGTAGTGGTCAGGCATCTGTATCTAATAATAATTGTAGTAACTGTAATGGAAATATAAATATATATGAAGAGAGAATTATAAAAATAGAAATACCTATTGGTGTTGAAAATGGTAAAAAAATATTGATAGAAGGATGTGGAGATCAACCGCAAAGGTCTGGTGATATTCCAGGAGATTTAATAATAGAAATATTAATCAATTTTGATAATATATTTGAAAGAGATAATTTAGATTTGATATATAAACAAAAAATACTATTCAAAGAAAGCATTATAGGTAAAGATATATCAATTCCATTATATAATGAAACAATTAATATGAATATAAGTGATTTTGGTATTATTCAACCAAATAAGAAATATATTATAAAAGATAAAGGTATGAAAACAAATAAAAATACAGGTGATTTATTTATAGTTTTTGATATTAAGTATCCTGAAATAAAATTAGATAATACTACAAAAGACGAATTCAAAGAAGTTTTCAATAAATATTCAATAGAGTAAAAATAAAAATAAAATAAGTAAAAATTATTAATTTTCTAATGCTGAATCAAAAAACTCTGTATTATCGAATCTCATAAACTTAACAATACCTGGATACCCAGAATATATTACACCCTTATCTTTTACACCGAAATCACTTTCACATTCAAATATTTTATCTGCCATTTGAGGAGTTCTTGTTTGAAGATCATATACAGGAATAGAAATCTTCAATTGTATAGGACCATTCCTACAAACTTGTTTAATTTCATATGATTTAGCACCAATATCATATGAAACTTCGAAAATTTCATCACCATTTACAGAACTTCCAACTGCTTTATAAATACCTACACCAGGACGATATAATTGTTTATCTCTATAACATCTTGAGTCTTTACGAACACTTAATTGAACGTTTGTATAATATATTAATGTTACTGTAACTACTATTAGTGTAATAGATATAGCAAATAGTATTATTTCTGTTACAGATATAGGAACTAAAGGTAATGTAATATCTTTTAATTTTGTAATAATAGTATCCATTTATCTCTAAATTACTCTAACATATAAAATGATTTTTATTTTTATAAAAATAAATAAAAAATAATTTAAAATATAGTAATTTAATTCAAATAGTCATCTTTATAGATTGAATAATCTATATGGATAGAATCATCTGTATTTACAAATAAATCTGGATTTATTAAATTATCTGTTAAATAATACCTAACATCTAATGGAAGTGTTATACAACAGAAATTTGTATTATCATTCATTAATTTAATATTATATAACGTAGTCTTAATATAATATTCTATTTCCCATTCATTTATATATTTGCACATATTCTGTAAATGTTGTAGATATGATACATTCTTTGTTACAGTAATATCAGGATAGATACTAAAATAAACTCTATTGTATTTAACTTCAAAACATACTTTACAAGGTTTGTTAAAAGTATCTTCAATAATATTATATAATTCTAATCCGTGGATATCATTTGTATAGTAATAAGAATCATTTAGTTTTTTAATTTTTTCTAATAATTTTGTATTTCTAATATTATTATTATTAAAAACACGACATTTTATATTCCTAATATTTGATTTATTATTAGTGTTAGTAATAGTAATATGATTACTAAGAATTATATTTGAAAACATATTTTTATAATTACAGTATTTACTATAAGGCTTTTATATAAATGAATATAATATTTTTTAAATAATTATTAGTTAAAAATTATATCAATAGAAAGTATAAGTGGGTCAATATGAATAAATACTATAATATAATAGTTGCAACTGATAATAAAAATGGTTTTTCAAAAGATAATAAAATACCTTGGTATATAAGTAAAGACTTTAAAAACTTTAAAATAATAACAACAACTACACCAAAACCAGAGTTAAAAAATGTTATGATAATGGGTAGAGTAACATTTGAAACATTAGATAGACCATTAGACGATAGAATAAATATAGTTATAACATCAAATCCAGAAATTATTAAAATTAATAATCCTAAAAATACTGCTCTATATTTTTGTAATTCTTTAAAAGAGGCTGAATTATTAATAGATACATTAAATAACATACATCATATATTTATCATAGGTGGTGAAAGGATATATAAGGAAGCATTAGATACTTTACATATAAATACAATTTATAGAACTTTTATTGATAGAGAATATAATTGTGACCGTTTTTTCCCGAAGATATCAGAAGATGTATTTTTATTAGAAGCAAGAACAAAAATGTTTGTACAAAATGATTTTTCATATAATTTTGAATGTTGGAAAAATAAAAAGCGCGTATAAAAATAAAAATTTTTTTCACTAGTTATAACAGAACATATAAATGGACCGTGCAGTAAGAAGACGTTTTGATGAAATCGAAGAAAAACTCAACTCTCTAAGTGGTAGTTCATCTTCAAACGATATGCAAGATTTAGTAACAAAACTTGTAAGCACCTTAGCTTTAGTAGAAACAAGTCATTCTAAGTTAATGGACCGAGTAGCTGCTCTTGAATCTAAGCCTGAACCTAAACCAGTTGATCTTTCAGCTCTTGAAGCACGTATATCAGCATTAGAAAAGAAGCCTGTCGTTCAAAAACAAACTATTAAAAAAGAATAAAAGAGTTTAGATTTAATATTATCGAAATAATTTAATTTTTATTTTTGGCACAATCTACATAGACTGTTCTAACTGAACCAGCAATACCGTTTGGATATACTATTCTATAATGAATATGGGGAGATAATACTCTTGAAGAAGGTATTTTATATGAACTGGGGCAATCTACTTCAAAGAAAGCCTTTTTATTATTTACAGTAGTTACACCAGCATTTTCAAATTTACTGTATGCTTCATAAGGTGATTGAATAATACTTTCATTAGGCATAGAAGCCCAATACATAACAATTGTATTTTCAGGAGCATCTATATCAACTGGAACACGTAATTCCTTTTTAGAACCACCGTATGAAGAAGATTCTTTTAATAGAGACATGGGCAATACAGTAGGACCAAGGAATGGTAAATAAGTATTTCTATTTACTGCTAAATAAACAGAATATCCTATAACAAGGATAGCAATAAATTTAGCAATTACACCATTCTTTTCAAGAAGTGTATTTACAGCGTGGTATAGAGAGAATGTAAGTAATAATAAAATAGAAAACATATATAATCTGAAATTATCCATTTTATTTTGTTTTATTTCTATATAATGTATATATTTTTAATTTTTATTTTATACTGCCATAGTTGCTTTAATAGTGCCATTTGATGTATAATTATTGATTTTAATCTGTTCCTTTGTAATTGTATCCATAGTCCAAGTAGAAGGATCATCTAATTCAAGAGTACACCATTCCATCGGCTCTCTGGTAAGTTGTTCTTTTACTTGTTCTACGTGATTAGAATAAATATGAATATTTCCAAATGAAATAATAAGTTCATCAGGAGTTAATCCAGTTTGTGCTGCTAACATATATGTAAGTAAAGCATAAGAAGCAATATTAAAAGGCAGTCCTAAGAATACATCGCAACTACGCATATACATNTGACAACTTAAAAACTTATTTTCTCTCACATAAAATTGAGCTGATACGTGACAAGGAGGAAGACACATCTTAGGTAAATCAGAAGGGTTCCAAGCACTCATAAAAATTCGACGACTATTCGGGTCTTTCCGTAATTCTTCTAAAATGTAATTAACTTGATCTACACCTTGTCCTTTATAATCAGTATGACAATCTTTATATTCAGCACCAAAATGTTTCCATTGGAATGAATAAATAGGACCACAGTCACCTTCCTCATAGTTAGTTAAACCACGTTTATCTAAGAAATCACGAGTGCTATTACCGTCCCAAATCTTAACTCCTTTTTCTTGAAGAACTTTATTATCAGTTTGACCTTTTAGAAACCATAATAATTCTTCAATAATACCTTTTGAAAACATTTTTTTTGTAGTTAAAAGAGGGAACGAATCTTTTATAGGAAATCTAATTTGCTCTCCAAAATAAGAATATACACCAGTTCCAGTTCTATCAGGATGGTAAGTTCCTTTTTCTAAAATCCTATCCATAAGATTAAGATAGGCATATTCAGGATGATTACTTGATGTCATTTTATAATTATTGTATAAATATTTACATTTACATTTATTCTTTTGTTTAAACAATTTATCATTTTTTTATAATTCTATATGTTTTATTATCATCTAATTTATCTATCTTGTAGAAGGTGCTTCTATTATACATATTCATCATATAATTTTCATCTAATTCATAATCCTTTGCAATTTCTTTTAATAAATACTTGTTTTGTTTTTTAATAATATTTGTTAATAGTTTTTCAATTGTATGATTCATTATATATTATTTTATATTATTTTAATTTAAATATTTTACTAATTTAATGTTTTGAAAATAATAATTCCAATAAAATCAATTTTTATTTAAGAATTATCAACAATATTTTAACATAAATATAGTATAATTAGTATAATTAGTAATAATTAGTATGAATACTACAAAAGAAGATTTTAAAAATACCTACGACGATAATATATCAGTATCTTCAGACGAAGAAATATATGATGAAGATATAACATATTACAATTATGTAAAAGAAGATGATCCAGAACACGAAGATTTTATATTTGATAAAGAATTATTGGAAAATATAGAATGGAGGATGATTAAAATAGGTGATAACAACCTTAGAATATCTTCAAGTGGTAAAATCCAATATATGGATATAAGTATCTTTTATATAACAAGTGGAAATAGATATCCTGGAACACCATATAGATATATAGATGTTAAAGTATCTAAAAATGATATTAAGAAGTTCTTTGTGCATGATTTAGTATGGAGAGTATTTAACCATACACCAGGAGAAGATTGGGAGATAAGACATTATAATTATACACCATTAGATAAAGATAATTGTTATATAAATAGTCTAAATTATTTGGAAGTATATAAAAAGGATAAAATATATACAGATTTTAGAAATATAAATATATAATACTATTTAAACATAATATATTATATATATAATACTATTTAAACATAATATAATATATATCTATATCTAATCTATATTTATATCTATATCTATATCTAATCTATATTTATATAAAAGAATATGTATTACTCAAATAATGTATGGAGTTCTAAATGTTCTAAGAAGAGAAAATTACCAGTTCCTACTGGAGATGAAGAAGAAGAAGAAGGAGGACCTATGATACCTTTTCCATTAATGTTTCCTAAAACAAATAATACTAACATACATACTGTTCATAATCGCATATATTTTAATGATGATATTTCAAATGAAAGTATGACTGCTTTGAATAGAGAACTTAGAATGATAGATGATAAGATGTCTGTAGTAAGTATTACTTATCGTATTGAACCTTTACCTATTTATCTATACATTACTACAAATGGTGGTTCTATTCACGCAGCTTTATCTGCAATTGATTGTATTAATTCGTTACGCTGTCCTGTATATACTGTAGTTGATGGTTTTGTAGCTTCTGCAGGAACTTTGATTTCTTTAGCAGGTAAAAAGAGATATATATTACCAAATGCTTATATGTTAATTCACGAATTACGTTCTGGTGTATGGGGTAAGATGAGTGAAATAACAGAGGAGTTTGAAAATCTTAAGAAATTAATGAATCATTTGTATAGCTTTTATACACAAAAAACACCTTTTAAATTAAAAGAACTACAAAAATTACTAAAGAAAGACACTATATGGAATGCAGATGAGTGTGTTAAAAACGGAGTTGCTGATGAAATATATAGTTTAGTATAAAGGGGTTCCTTCTATTTTTCTTTTTACTTCATATTCAAAAATGTTTGAAATATATTCAATTTCATTATTTGTTAAATATTTGTTATTTTTTTGTAGTAAAAATATATTATTTACATACTTATCATTTATAGTATTAATATAAGCTTCATTAATCTCAAAAGGAAAACAACTTAATAATTCTATCATATCACTTAATAGACCAATTCTATCGTCACAAGAAAACTCTAAAATTGTTCTATTTTTAAGTGTTTTAGGAGAATTATACAATAGTATTTCAGTATTAGAAGGTAGTATAATATTATTTTTACCACAAATAGTATCATCATTTTTAGCATCTTCAACTATTTCATCAATATATTCCATTTGTTCGAAACATAAAAAGTTTTTTATGAATAAAGTAGTGTCATTATTATTTATATATGCTTTTGAAATATTAAAGTCTTTATCATATAATTTATCAAGTAATATGGGTAATTTTCTCCAATTAATATTTAAAGAAATAGAATTATAAGAAACTCTATTTCTTTTAAAACTACTATTTAACTTGATAATAGATTTATTAAAACTGTAATTATAACTCATTTTATATTATTTTAATATATAAATTATATAACTATTTAAATAGTTTCTATAACTCACAAAGTTTAATTTCTAATGTAAAAATAAAAAAGATGTCAGAATGGATCACATTAAGTTTTATAGTTATGTTTCTATGGGCTTTTCACGATGTAGTCCATAGATACTTTATGAAAATAGGTTTTAATGCTATAGAAATAGTACTATATGGAATAGTTCCAACAACTATAGCTGCTATAATTTATGTTTATTATCAAAATATAAAACTAACAAAACCAACACTAAAACAAAGTGGCTTATTTATTATTTCAGGTATATTAAGTTTTATTGGATTTTTATTAATTAGACAAGCACAACTTAATAGTCCAAATATGGGTTATGTAAATGCGATTACTTATAGTAGTGTGATATTTACTATTATATTAACTTCTATCATTTTTAAAGATAAATTTAGTACTCAAGGTGTTGTAGGTTCTATATTAATTATTATAGGTTTAGCTATGATTACATCTACAAATAAAAAATCTACCTCCAAAAATATATAATATTAACTACAAAAAATATAACTACAAATTTTGATAAAAAAATCAAAAAAATAAAAAAGAAATTTAAAAAATCAATTTTCAAAAAAGTTTTTAAAAAAATCAAAAATTTATGTTAAATTTGTAGTTATATTTTTTATTATTATAATTAATAAAATAATTTAATTGTAAAATATTTAAAGCATTATATATTAAATCAATATATCAATATAAATAAATGTTATCAAATATAAAAATTAATAATAATAATATTAATAGAAAATCTTTGTCATTTGTAAATAATAATATTAGAAATAGACCATTAATTAATAAAAATAATTTTACATTAGTTAAAAATACTAATATTCCAAAATTACAAACAAGAAATATAGTATCTAATGTATTTAATACTTCAAATAATATAGTAACATTAGATTGGATATGGGAATCTTATATAATTGGTAAGGGTATTGTATTATTTGTAATGTTTTATACTGTGATTAATTGGATGTTCTATATGAGAGAAAGAGAGATCTTAGAAAAGAAAACTAAAAAATGAAAAATAATTTTTATCATACTCTATAAATAAAATATTAAAATAAAAATGGAGAGTATTATAGTTTTAATAAAAAAAATACAATTTGAAGATTCTATAATATCTTTATGGTTGATTGATTTCTTAAAACAATTATACGAACATAAAGATATTTATAGAGAACATATTGTAATTCCATCAAATGAATCTTTTGAAAAATTATCAATAAACACGATAAACGCTTTTATTGAAGTTAATACAGTAATGATGGATTATATTATAGAATTAACAAACTTAACGCTAATTTATAATATGGATTCATATATTCAAGAATATAGGAAAATAGTATTATCTATATATCATTATTCTACATACAGTTTAGAACACGAGAAAAAAATAGAATCTATATTAGGTATTACTAAATCTGATTTAGAAAATGCATTATCTTACAAAATTGAAAATATTAAAATATAGGAATCATATTAATAATTTCTAAGAATATATAATACATACCAAATCTTGTGGCATTTGATAGAGTCCTAATTTTACAACCATAATATAGAGTATGTAATCCATCTTTTTTACTAATATTTTGAATAATAGCAAAAATATTTTTTTTAGATTTCTCATTAATTAATTTAGCTTTCATAGTATCAAAAGGTGTAGTAATACCAGCAGCGATAGAACCTCCAAGACAACCTATTATCATATTTAAGAATGGTTCATTAATAAGTTCTTTTCCAATATCATATATATTATTGCGTATATTATGTTCTATTATATCTTCAACTATATTTAGATTATAACCAATATATAGACCTTTGAAACCTTTTGTTAATATAATTTTTTTACCACATTTAATAATATTAGTTTTAGAATCACTTAACTGTAATACTCTCATACAATTACTAATTGGTATTTTTATAAATGATGTAGCAACAGAAGCAATTGTAGATGCTAATGGATTACCTTTTAAGTTATTATAAACTGTATAATATATGCTATATACTATACCTGATGTAATAGATGACTGTTTTATACCTTTAAAAGATATTTTTCCATTATTATTACCATATACCTGTAATCTAATTTTTTTAGCTTCAAATGGATAAGTAATTACTTGTGATAAAGTTCTTGATAGACCTTCATTTATACCATTATTATTATTTCGTATATACTTTTTATTTCCATTATTTGATGGTAATATAATAATATTTGTTGCTTTCATTCATCTATATTTATATATTATTTTACTTATATATAATTTAACGGAAGTTCTATTTAATTAAATTTGCTAAAGATGTATGAGATATAATATCTTTATTTTTTTGAATAAATCTTTTAAATGTATTATCCCATTCTATATTCCAACTATTCTTATTAACATTTGACATTCTTAATAAATAATTAGAGCTTGATACATATGGCTTTCTCATAGCAAATCCTTTATCACTCCAAGATCCCATAGAATAACAGTTAAATATCATTACCCATTCATATGAATCTAAACTGAACTCATACATCCATTTATAAATCATATCAGGATGATATTCATTTATTGTCATAAAATTTGACATTACCATCAACCTTTGAATATGATTTATATATCCATAATTCATAGCGTGTTTAATTGTTTTATCAATAAGTTCAACCCCAATATTTCCTTTATACCATTCATTTCTAAGTGATTTAATATTATTTTTAAAAATATTTTTTCTAAATATATCTTTTGATACGTATAAATAATATAATCTACAATATTCTCTCCATCCTATAATTTGTCTTATAAAACCTTCAATATTATTCATACTTGTTTTGATTTTAAGAGTTTTTGTAACAACTTCTAAGGGAGTTATCATACCATTATTCAAATATATAGACAAACCACTATGGAACAGTAATGGATTTTCTAAATAAACAATATCTTGATACTTTCCATAATTATTCAGTCTTTCTACTAAGAAATCTTTTAACCATATTCTAACATCTTTTGTTGTAATTGGTAGATATATTAAGTAAGAATTAATTAATTCATCGAAAGATATAGTAGGTCCAGGATTATTTTTAAAAACAGATTTTTCTAACCATTTTACACCATNTTCCCATATTTTAACACTTGTAAAAGTATGTCTAAATGGATTCTTTGGTTCTTCCAAATCTTTCTTATAAGGTTCTCTATTCATAATATCAAGATTTTTAATATTTTTTAGAATACCTAAATGCTCTTTAACATAATTATAAAAATGGTTATGTTGTAATTGTTTCCCATCTTTATTTTGTATATATTCGTTTAATTTTTCGTTTGATAATACAAATGATGGAGAACTTAATATTTTAATATTTTTATTATATTTTTTAATTTTCGAAATTAAAACAGTATCACAAGGGTCAAATATTATAATGTCAGAACTACTAATATTTTGATAGTTAAACTTTCCTTCTTCAATCTTATGATACATTACTTCAAACCCACTATTTCTTAAATTTTCTACATATATTTGGTGGATTATATACATAAATAATATTCTAAGTTTATTTAATTTCAATTTTGATACAGCATTACTACCATTACGATTTCCATAATAAAGTTCATCTTCTATAAAATGTATTTTTGTAATCGAATATTTTTTAAATTCTTTTTTTAATAATTGTATATCAAATAATTGATTTGGAAATAATAGAAGTTCCATAATCTAAATTAATAATAGATATTAAAAATATAACTACAAATTTTAATAAAAAAATCAAAAAAATAAAAAAGAAATTTAAAAATCAATTTTCAAAAAAGTTTTTAAAAAAATCAAAAAGTTT
>JGI26082J51739_10000895_pt1 | contig 18793 bp, 16 predicted proteins | sample SaaInl5LU_22_DNA_FD_51739 | JGI IMG/M metagenome (IMG submission 51739)
ACAACTAGCATGTACGCTTGGACTATTAGTGTCTGGGCGCAGCGATGATAAGTCACCACTATTGAGTGGTTATTGTGTTTAAATAGACTCAGATGCTGTGATGGTTGAGTGCTTGTATTACTGTGAATAATTTTTGGGAACCTATTAATGGTCTTTGATGCATTAAGATTGTCGAATCTATCCGATATGATTGATTATTCTGATCGCCATTTGCCACATGCATTCACCTTGGCTTGTCAGCCCATTGTCGACTTCCCCAATAAGCGCGTTATTGGTTACGATGTTGTTATTCAAGGTAAGCAAGGACAGAGCGCTAGCGATCTTATCGCTAGTATTGACGACCCTGATAAGCGTTTTCACTTTGATCTTAGCACTCGGTTTAAAGTACTGAACCTGGCTAAAGTAAACGGTATCAATAACTTTATTTTTTTAGATCTCGTCAGTAGTAATACCGATCGCGTAAATGAAGCCGCTGAAATAACGCAAAACTTCTGTTTTGGTTTGGGCTTTTCACCCTCTCGTGTTGTATTTCAATACGCTGAAGGCCGGAATGACGAAGACATTAATCTTTGGGTCGATCGGTTGCAGGTTCATAGGACGCACGGTTTTCGTGAATCACTTGACGGTTTTGGTTCCGGGTATGCAAGTTTAACTAAGCTAAGCCGTTTTCAACCGCACTTTGCAAAGCTTGATCCCACTTTTATAAATAATGTCGAACATGACGTACTTCGCCAGGCAATCGTTCGCTCATTGGTAGAAACGTGCACTGATATGAAAATTGCACTTGTGATTAGGGGTGTAAATTCGAGTGAGCAAGCGTCTTGCTTAAGTTCATTAGGGGCGCGCTTTATGCAAGGGTCTTATTTTGCTGAGCCTGAGCTTAATCATTTCCCATCAGTTGACAGCAGTCTATTTAATATCGACGACAGTATTAACTGGCCAAGCAGTCACTGACAGATGCTTTGTTCCTGATACTCTATCGGTGGAGTAAAGAGTAAGTAGTCTGCAACAGGTTTATCTGAATAGCTTTTAGGGTAGTAATCAGCAAGATCGGTCGATTGGTCAGCCGCCAGCATCAATATAGTGATTGAGTCTAGGCTCTTAGCCCAATAGGGAATGCCGATGTCGTATCGTGTATGAACTGTACCGGCCAGTAAAATATTAATGCCCTCTTTATCTGTGTTCTGCTGCATTGCCCCAAGCATTCCTTGATCACGCGCATGTTGAACGTTCATCATGTTCCCTAACTGGCTTTTTGGCATCTTGCCACAATGGCTGTCATATAAAAGATCAAGCATGAAGCGTTGATACTCTTGTGTACCCTCAGGTAATTTTTGATCTTCATTTCGATAGGCTTTCATTTTTTCTTCTGATGTAAGGTCCGCAGCCACTACCTTTTGTGCGAACTTCAAAGCTGCACTAACGGGAGCTTCATACCAATCCCAAGGCCACCCGGCCTGCCATTTAAGGGATTCTGGTAAAATTTTAGTATTTGGGTTCAACTGCAATTTTGCACGGGTTGCATCTAATAACGGTTGTTGCTGATTATGAGCCATTTCGAGCGCAACGTTACCGAGTCTATTATCTGTTGCAAGTAATTCGATAAGTTCAGACTGAAAGCGGTGATGATCTTTGTTCTCGTGAGTTTCACCCAGGAGTAACCAAGAACCGGGCTTTACCTCCTTTAGCAGCGTCTCCAATGAGATGAATTTTCTGGATTGGGTATCCCAGACTTTACCAGAAAGCGGTGCATCAGCGTTTTTGAAACTCTGCAGAAGATCGGCGTGGGCAGGGTGAGCAAATAGGGTAATAATAAAAAATGTGAACAGCATTTGCAGGCATTTTGCCTTAACCCTAATGCCCCCGTTTGTCAGGAACGACGTCGATATAATCTCGCTGAATGATAGTCTCCAGCGCTTGTGATGCAGCCACCAACTCGTCATAACATTCTCGTTTATTTTTAAGTTCTGCAATTTCAGCCTCACTCGGGGGATGTTGACCCTTTTCGCCCAAATGTAGAAGCGTTTCAATGTAGTCCGCACGGGCCATTGCGATAGCGGCAACAACAGGGCGCACCTGATCAATGGTCAATTTCTCTATACGCGGAGTGAGTATTTGCCGATTAACATCGCGGCGCAGTTTATCGAGCTCTAGAAGAAATCTACTTTGCGGTGAATTCATGAAATAACTCCGGTCAATCCTTATCGATGGTTAAACTATAGCTCAATAATCTGAGGTGGTTTGTGAGTCGTGCATGCAGGCTTACAAGCTGGCATACTTCGTTCCAAATAACGCGAATGAGGATAGGGTTCTGTGGAGATTTTGATCGACGAGGGAATCGAAAAACTACCGCTTAGAGACTTTACTGAAAAGGCGTACCTAGACTATTCAATGTACGTCATTCTTGATCGAGCACTGCCTCACATTGGTGATGGCATGAAACCGGTTCAGCGTCGAATTGTTTATGCAATGTCAGAACTGGGTCTAAAAGCGTCTGCCAAGTATAAAAAATCCGCACGTACGGTCGGTGATGTTCTGGGTAAATTCCACCCACACGGAGACTCGGCGTGTTACGAAGCTATGGTGTTGATGGCTCAGTCATTCAGCTATCGATATCCACTAGTCGATGGTCAGGGTAACTGGGGATCCCCTGATGACCCTAAGTCTTTCGCTGCTATGCGTTACACTGAGTCGCGTCTATCTAAATATGCCGAGGTGCTCCTTAAAGAGGTAGGCCAGGGTACAGTTAATTGGGTTCCTAACTTTGATGGCACCTTGGATGAACCCGAAGTGCTCCCCGCTCGATTGCCGAACGTTTTACTGAACGGATCTACAGGTATAGCCGTCGGTATGGCAACCGATATCCTCCCGCACAACCTTAGAGAAGTAGCCAACGCTTGTGTTTATCTCTTAGACAATCCGAGTGCAGAACTCGATCAACTACATGCAATTGTTCAAGGCCCTGATTTTCCTACAGAGGCTGAAATTATTACCCCTGTGTCAGATCTGCGTAAGCTGTATGAGACGGGAAAGGGGTCAGTTAGAGCGCGTGCGATCTATACCAGAGAAGAGGGTGATATTGTAATCACAGCGCTGCCCTATCAAGTTTCAGGTGCACGCGTATTAGAGCAGATTGCCGCTCAGATGCAGCTTAAGAAGCTCCCTATGGTTAGCGATCTTCGCGATGAGTCAGATCATGAGAACCCGACCCGATTAGTAATTGTCCCGCGTTCAAATCGTATCGACGTTGAGCAACTGATGGCTCATCTCTTTGCTTCAACTGATCTAGAGCGCAGCTATCGCGTGAACCTGAACATGATCGGCATTGATGGTCGTCCGCAGGTGAAGAACCTCCGTCAGATTTTGACTGAATGGCTGACGTGGCGTACCCAGGTTGTGCGACGTCGTCTCGAACATCGATTGCAGAAGGTGATTGATCGTCTGCACATTCTTGATGGTTTAGTGATCGCCTATTTAAATATCGACGAAGTGATTGCCATTATCCGTTACGAGGATGAACCAAAGACGGTCATGATGGAGCGCTTTGGTCTGACAGCAGTTCAGACTGATGCGATACTCGATTTGAAACTACGCCATCTCGCAAAATTAGAGGAGTTTCAAATTCGGGCAGAGCAGTCTGAATTAGATGAGGAGCGAAAGTATCTGGAGTCGACTCTTGGCTCTGATAGCTTAATGCGTAAGCTTATTAAAGAAGAGATAGTAGCAGCAGCTGAAGAGTTTGGTGATGAGCGTCGCTCTCCCCTTGTTCAACGCAGTGAGTCTCAGGCATTCAGTGAGAAGGATCTTCTTACCTCTGATCCTGTCACCGTTGTACTCTCTAAGCAGGGATGGATTCGTGCTGCAAAAGGGCACGATATTGATCCGTTAACACTGAGTTATAAAGCGGGCGACGGCTACAAAATCTCCTATCCTGGGCGAATGAATCAGCCAACGCTTCTGTTCGACAGTTCCGGTCGTAGCTACACCTTAGATACGCATACCTTACCCTCTGCACGCGGTCAGGGTGAGCCGGTAACGGGCAGCATCAGTTTAGCCAAGGATGCTAGGCTAGAGGCGATAATTTCAGGCCGTGACTCCGATCAGATCCTGTTGGCTTCAGATGCAGGATACGGTTTCGTTACAAAAATTGAGGACCTAACCAGTAAGACTAAGAACGGTAAAGCGGTTCTAACTTTGCCCAAGGGTGCAAATATCGTGGCTCCGGTGAAAGTAGATTCTGCCGATAATGCGATGATCGTTGCGGTCACATCTGAGGGGCGTATGCTCGTTTTCCCAATCTCTGATCTACCTGTATTAGCGCGGGGTAAGGGGAATAAAATTATTAATATCCCCTCCGCATTAGCACAGAGCCGAGAAGAGCTACTGCTTGCACTCGCAGTGGTTATTGAAGGGCAGTCGTTGCTGGTACACGCGGGGCGACAGTATCTGAAAATGTCACAATCTGATTTAGAACAGTACCGTGGCGAACGAGGCCGTAGAGGTAATCGCTTACCTAGAGGCTATCAGCGAGTTAGTCATCTACCGTGGCGAACGAGGCCGTAGAGGTAATCGCTTACCTAGAGGCTATCAGCGAGTTAGTCATCTGTCTGTGGAGTAAATACGTGGGCGAACTGAGACGAGCGTATTCTTGGCTCAGTTCGCAGGCTTTTTAAACTGTTTGAAATCCATCGACAGACGCTGCCATTTGCCTAGCAGTTCTAACAGTAAAAAAGCGCGCTGCTCGCCATCGTACCCATCAAAAATAGCCTTTAAGCCCTTGAAAGGTCCATCGACAATATCAATAGGTTGAGACTTCTCAAATTCTGCTTGAGTGACCCTGTTTTTAAGCTGTTCGCGAATCTGCATAACAGCCTCGCTTGGAACGACAGCGGGCTCTCCACCAAAACTAACCAGACGAGCAACACCTAGGGTTGATCGAATAGGTCGCCAATTACTCTCGTCTGTTGAAAGATAAATGAACAGATATCCAGGAAACAAGGGTTCGTCGCGTTTTGTTCGTTTACCGCGTATGTTTTTTATGACGTTTATCAATGGAAGATAGGTGTCAAAACCCTGGTTCTCGAGTTGCGTTTGCGCTTTGAACACCTGGCCTGGTTTGACCTGAATGAGGTACCACTGATACATAGATTAAGCTCCGTCTGTATCAGTTTGGGCGTTATCGGCCACTTCGTTAGCGGCTTGCATATCAGTCTTTTCAGCTTGTGCTCGGCTGCGCTGATTAGCTCGCTCGGCAAGCTTGGCTAATAAATAACGTGCTTGTTTTTCTAGCAGCGATTGGTGGCGTTTTTCGACGCTGTTGATCAGCACCTTGTCTTCATCTTCACGCTTGATGTCTGCACTGCTTAATAACGAAGCTTTTAGCTCAGGTGCCTCGCTTAAGGCGGTATGGCTTATCAGTTGCTGGGTGCGTGTCGAGCGCGTCAAAAAACGAGCCTCATCGAGTAAATGCTCAAAGCGATTGATCTGGCCACGAACGATGGCGATATGTACATTTAGCATCGGCTGCTCTTGTTTAGTTCGGCTCTGATTATAAGAGCGATACAGCAGATTAAAGAGAAGTGCTGCGCATAGCGCATTAACGCCGTGTGAGTCATCGCTGTTTGGTATATCAAAGCGGATCAAAATATCATCACCAAGGGCCTCTACTCGGCCGTAATATATACGTGCGACGGAGTTGGCTAGCGTGCGGTAGGTTCGTCTTATCTGTTGCGACTCACTAAGGCTTAAATTGGGTGAGTGCGCACTGGTGGTATCGATAAGAATCAGATAACCGGCGTTTTGGGGTGCAAGTATAAGATCGAGCTCTTGCTCTAATGTGTAAAGGTCAAGTTGTTCTTCATTAATTATCGGTAACTTACGTGAACGTGGGGCGGTATTCACAGGCACTGGAATGCTAATCTCCAACTCTTCTGACTCAGGCTCTTCCGCCCAATTATCGTCTAAAGGCTGTTTCATTGAGGGCTTAAAACGCGGCATGGGCTGTGAGTCATGCTCGGGTTTTAGAAGGTCAACTAGATCGACCCGATCATCCTCAGGATCCCGTTGCATAACCTGAGACTTAACTATCGGTATCTCGTCTAAGGGGGCTTTTAGTGTTGGAGATACGCGAAGAGGCTCTTCATCGAATGCCGTTTCATGCGTCGTCAATGACTCAACACCAGGCTCTGCATAAGGAATACTTAGATTGTTATGCGCCTCATTTCTTTGCGCAGTGAAACCCATGTTCTCAAACGATACGGGCGCATCAGTATCATTCGTGTCTATGTTGTCATGATCCTGAGCCATCTCAGCGTCATACGCTTCGCTATCAGCGGTTGCGTACGCAGTAGACTCAGTCACCAGATCTGCCCAGCTATCCTCTTCAGAATTTTGGGTGTATTGATCATTGTCCGCTATTGGGTTCTTGTGTTCAAAAGAGGGGTCGAAGGGCTCAGCATCAGACACATCGTTAGAGTAGGCGTGCTCAAGTTCAGTCTCAAAATCGAGAGGCTCGTCTGAATCTTCATTCGCGTCGCTCTCTCTTGGTGTGTATCTATACGCCAGAGCGGCGAGTACAAGGGATAATATTAAGGCTGCGAATAGCCAAACAAGCTGGCTTTTGAGTAAATTTAATGTGGGTAGGGGGTCTATCCAGAGCGTTAACTCGCCGAGCATTTCACCATTGGGCTCGATCCTTCGTATCAGTTTTATATCAGCAGGTTCGCCTGCAATCGCAACAGATAACTGTTGAGAGTCTGTGAGTCGAAGCCCCCTCAGGGTTGGGTCATCTACCAATTGATTAACAATAAAGTTTAGGCTGACACGATCATCAGATAACATCAGGGGCGTTAGTAAAATTTCTACTGAATTGGCTAGCCGTTCTGCCTGTGACTCTACCTGTTCGGTCGCTTGTGACTTGGCTAATAGGTAAAGGGTGCCAATTGATGCGAGCATTATCAGCATAAGCATCGCCACGGCAGCAAGCAGCGGTTTTTCGCTGCCGCTTGCCAGTCGATTATTTAAGACCTGTCCCCGTAACATCCTGTCTGCTCTAGCTGCGGTATAGAAGCCGCTATAATACCAGCGCAGCTAGTTTCAAGCGATCCCGTTTAGTCCTTTTCGAAGCGCTCACGTTGTTCATCTAGGCGTTGACTAATCTGCTGAGGTGAGCGGGTGTATCGTGCCATTAAGTTATAGGTGAGCGGCGTGACGATAAGGGTCAGTAAGGTAGCCAGCGCAATACCGCTAAATACAACGACACCAATCGACTGTCGACTCTCTGCTCCCGCACCTGTCGCCATAATCAGGGGCAGTGCCCCCAAAACTGTTGTCAGTGCAGTCATCAAGATCGGTCTCAACCTTCGCTCTGAAGCCTGAATTATCGCTTGCTCAAACTCTACCCCGCGATCTCGTAATTGGTTAGCAAACTCTACGATAAGAATACCGTTTTTGGATACTAGGCCTATTAGCATGATTAGAGCTAGTTGGCTGTAGATATTCAGACTGTCGCCAGTGTAGAGCATCCCAATTAAACCGCCGGCTAGTCCAAGAGGAACTGTTAGCATCACAATGAAGGGGTTGATAAAGCTTTCGAATTGAGCGGCCAAGACAAGGTAGACAACCACAAGCGCAAAGACAAACACCCACGCAATGGATGCGCTATCAGTTTTGTAGTCTAACGATTCACCTTGGTAGTCGATCACGGCTTCTGCTGGAAGAAGTTCTGCCGCTAAGCCATCAAGATAATCTATCGCCTCGCCAAGGGTATAATCCTGTGACACACCACCGCTTATGGTGATGGTTCGCGTGCGGTTATAGTGGGGAAGGCGAGCGGCCTCTCCGACCGTTTTGAAACTCACCAAGTTGGCCAGAGGTATTAGTTCGCCTGTTGTGTTTGAGCGTATGCTCAGTCGGCCCAGATCCGTTGGGTTCTGCAACTGCTCCTCTATCCCTTTTAGCCAAACATCATATTGGCGACCCCGTTCCATAAATTGACTGACCGCTTGCCCAGCTAACATGATTTCAAGCGTTTGACCCAGGGTCTGAGCAGACACTCCGAGTGCTGCGGCTCTCTCTGAATCGAACTCAGCCTTTATCTGTGGCTGGTTGCGTTTAAAGTCGATATCAAGGTCTGTTAGGCCAGGGTTCTCTTCCGCTTTCTCCATAATTAGCGCAGCCCACTTTTCGAGCTGGTCATAGTCACCACCACCAATAACAAACTCCACAGGTGTGCGTGAGCCTGCGCGAATCGCTGATCGCAATATTGGAATGACGTTAACATCCGGTATGTTGGTGAACAGACGGCGCATTTGGCTTACCAGTTCGCTGGCATGAACATCACGCTGATCCCAGGGCTTTAGCCCCAAAATCATAAAGCCTGAGTTATTGCCCTGTGTTCCCCAGCCGGGGGAACGTAACAGGGTTGATTCGACGCCATTCTCCTCTAACCAGGGCTGAATCTTTTTCTCAACTTCCAGCATAGACTTTTGCATCGCTAGCGCACTGGCACCTTCTTGCCCTTTGACCATCACAAATATGGATCCCCGATCCTCTGTTGGCATGAGTGTCTTGGGGATCTGTTGCCATGCATGCCAGATACCGTAAAAACTGGCAGCAATAATGAGTATGGCGAGCCACCGATGATGAACTGCGCGGCCAAGAAGCCGAGCGTAGAAACGCTCAATTGGGTGGAGTAACCTAGAGACACCGCCTTCGGAGTTGCCACTTCCATGTTTGCGTAGAAGTTTAGAGCAGAGTGCTGGTGCCAGGGTAAGTGCCACGACACTTGAGAAGATAACGGCTGCCGAAAGCGCGATTGCATACTCTTTAAAAAATTGTCCAATGGTTCCGGGTAAAAACACTATAGGTAAGAAGGTGGCGACTAGTACCAGAGTGGTTGCAACAACTGCGAATCCAACCTCGCGAATACCGTCCCATGCTGCAAGCAACGGCGGTTTACCCTGATCTAGGTGGTGATGTATGTTTTCTACCACCACAATTGTGTCATCCACAACTAAGCCGATGGCCAATACCATCGCCAACAGGGTTAACAGGTTAATCGAGAAGTCAAAAGCTAGAAGAGCAATACACGCGGCAATCAACGAGATGGGTACTGTGAGTGCCGGAATAATGGTTGCCCGCAGACTCCCTAAGAAAATCCATATCACCAAAATGACAAGGCCTGCGGCTATGGCCAGTGTCGTGTAGACCTCTGAGATAGCGCTCTTTATAAAGGTGGAGACGTCATAGGAGGTACGCAGATCTGTTCCCTCTGGAATAAAGGGTCTTAGGGCCTCTATCTCGCGCTTTACAGCATCGGTTACAGTCAGTGGGTTGGCGTTTGATATAGGTTCTATCCCGAGTGCGATGACCTCCTCACCATCTGCGCGAAACATCTCGTCAGTATTAAGTGCGCCGGTACTTATTCGGGCAATATCCTCTAACCTGACCAGTGGTCCTGGGGCTTGTCGTATAACTAATGAGCCGAACTCAGCTACGTTGTTATAGCCTCTTGGAATTTGGATTTGCAGTGTTCTTTGCGGGCCTGATAGCTCGCCACCACGGAGTTCAAGGTTCTCTCGTTTTATGGCGGCTGAAACTTCCTGTGGCGTGATCGCAAGCGCGTTTAATCGGTCTATATCCAGTTCGATTCGCAGAACATAGTCGCGTGCCCCCAGAATTTGCACAGCGCTAACGCCATCTACACGCTCTAGACGCTCTTTTAACGTTCGCTGTGCATAATCGGTTAGTTGAACACCGTCCATCTTGCTGGAGCTGGCAATGATATACAATATGAGGTCACCACGGGCGCCACTTTTTGAAACGCTAGGTGCCGAGACCTCATCAGGCAGCGCACGTGCTGCACGTGCTACCGCTTCGCGTACATCATTTGCTGCATCGTCTAAATTTCGGTCAGTGTCGAATGTTATCGATATTCGCGACTGGTTGCGGGCGCTGGTTGACTCAATAAAACGCACACCTTGAATACCGGAAAGACGTTCTTCTATGGGCGTTGTAACGCGCAGTTCAACGACTTCAGGCGCAGCACCTATGTACGTTGTGGATATATTGATTTGTGGCCGCGATACATCTGGATACTCTCGCAACGGAAGATTGAGCCAAGCAAGTAGGCCAAAGACAACCAGTAGTAGGCTTACAACAAACGCAAATACAGGGCGTCTGACGGAGACTTCACTTAGAATCATGATTTGGGTCTCTCTGCACCCAATACTTTGACGGGCGCATTCGGTTTTGCTTTAACCAAACCACGATCAATCACACGATCACCCACCTCAAGGCCCGTTAAAACCTCCACCCATTCAGCGTTCTCAATACCGAGTGTCACCTGTGTAGGTTTTGCTTTCTCTTCACTGATTAACAGAACAGTTGTCTTATCGCCTTCGTGAATTAACGATCGAGCGGGGACTGCCAAACGCTTCTCACCTGAATCAACTTCTACGCTCACCCGAACACGCATGCCCGGACGCAGCAGGCTATCGATATTGTCTATTTCGGCCTGCACTGGGATGGTTGCTCTTTGTTCGTTCATTCTGGGTAACACCAGTGTGATAACGCCCTCGAACTCTTGCTCAGGCCAAGCGGTTGAAGAGATCACGACTTTTCGGCCAACATCTGCAAAACGCAGGTAGCGCTCGGGTAGGTCAAAACTCACCTTTAACGCGGTTATATCATCCAAGGTAGTAAAAGGAGATGCGTTACTAATCCAGCCGCCCTCTACCCAGTCAATGTCACCTAACACACCTGAAAACGGTGCTTTTAGTCGGTGTTTCTCTAATGCCAATTCAGCTATTCGAAGGTTGGACTCTAAACCTGCGACCTCAGCTTGTTGGACATCGACGCGTTCAGTTGCCCCCGCCATCGTCTTTGCTAAAGACTCCTGACGTTTGAGTTGCTGTTTAGAGAGGTTGAGCTGACTCAGTAATCGTGCGTACTCAGCCTTTGCTGAGCGGTCGTCAAGATTCACAAGGCTTGTTCCCTGTTCAACNAACTGGCCAGGCGCTGCATTTAACTCGGTAATACGTCCTGCAATATCAGTGCGTAACTCTGCCTGTTTGCGTGCAATTAAGGTACCGCTTGTGACGTAAATTTGAGGCATTTGGCGAGTTTCAACGACGTATTCGGTCACCGCTGGCGGCGGTCGTTTAGGCCGCTCTGCAGCATGTACAATAATAGGGAGTATTGAGCACAGCAAAAGCAACATCGTGCGCATAGGTACGTTTCCGAAGATAATTGAGCTGGGATAGCTGTAATTGTGGACTATTTCATGCAATTTGGTTTCTTAATAGTAATATTTACGCATTTAGATGAAAAATTAGATCGGAAATTTATTCATCAGGCTGCTTTGCTGTGGGTTATCAAACCTGCTCAGGCTATAATGGGTCATTAGTTTTTTGCTTTGGTGAAGGGTAGATGAATATAGCCGAATACATGCAGCGCCTTGGTGCGAATGCCCGTAAGGCATCACGTGTAATTGCAAGTGCAAGTACCGCTGATAAAAATCGTGCGCTATTGGCGATGGCGGCTGCCATTGACGCAAGTCGTGACACGCTCGTATCTGCCAATGAAGCGGATATTCAGCGCTCAACAGCGGCTGGCCTGGATGCGGCGATGTTGGATCGGCTTGAACTAACACCTGCTCGCATAGACGGTATAATTGAAGGGTTGCGTCAGGTTGCCGCTCTTCCTGACCCCGTTGGTGACGTGACTGATATGCGCTATATGCCGTCTGGAATTCANCTGGGCAAAATGCGTGTCCCCTTAGGTGTTATCGGAATTATTTATGAATCACGCCCGAATGTAACAGCCGAGGCTGCAAGTCTCTGTCTAAAGTCAGGTAATGCTGTGATCTTACGCGGTGGCTCAGAAGCTATCGAGTCCAACCAAGCGATTGCGGCCTGTATAGCTAAGGGTTTAGCGCAAGCGGGTCTTCCCGCAGATGCTGTGCAAGTGGTGGAAACGACCGATCGAGCCGCGGTTGGTGAACTTATTACCATGCCTGAATTCGTCGATATTATAGTTCCGCGAGGCGGTAAAGGGCTGATAGAGCGCATCAGTAAAGATGCGCGTGTACCTGTTATCAAACATTTAGATGGTGTTTGTCATGTATACATCGATGCTGAGGCGGATTTGGCTAAAGCAGTGAATATTGCGATCAATGCCAAGACTCACCGCTACGGCACCTGTAATACGATGGAAACCCTGTTGGTCCATGAGGCTATTGCCGTTGAAGCGCTTACCGAGCTTGCGCAGGCTTACGAGTCAGCAGGGGTCGAGCTACGTGGCTGTGAAAAGACGCTGTCTATTCTTGGTGGTACCCTCAGTGGAACTAAGGCGGCAACCGAAGAGGATTGGTACACCGAATACTTAGCACCGATACTTTCAATTCGCGTCGTTGACCATATCGACACGGCAATTGCGCATATTAACAGGTACGGATCACACCATACGGATGCGATTATCACTGAGAATTACACACTATCACGTAAGTTTTTGCGTGAAGTGGATTCAAGCTCGGTCATGGTAAATGCCTCTACACGTTTTGCAGATGGTTTTGAGTATGGGCTTGGCGCCGAAATTGGTATATCAACCGATAAAATCCACGCGCGAGGTCCTGTCGGTCTTGAGGGGCTAACATCACAGAAATACATAGTCTTTGGTGAGGGGCAGATACGCCGTTGATCCCGACAGCTAAACTGCGAGTCTTACTTGGGGGCACATTTGACCCTGTTCACAACGGTCATCTGCGAGCCGCGGTTGAGCTGTGCGAATCACTTGGCGCGCAGCAGGTAGATCTTGTACCCGCACGCGATCCGGTTCACCGCGGTCCGCCGGGTGCTCCCGCACTGGCGCGAAAAGCAATGCTTGAGTTAGCTGTTCAACAAGAGCCATGCCTAAGCGTGAATGCAATTGAGTTAGAGGCCGATCGCGAAAGCTACACGCTCTTTACCTTGCAAGAGTTACGTGAAGAGATTGGTTCAGAGATGCCGCTAGTGCTTGTTATGGGGATGGATGCTTTTTTAGATCTTGAAACATGGAAGGGCTGGCGCTCGCTGCTGGATTATAGTCACTTACTGGTAATGCGTCGCCCGGGTTACCAGCCTGTTTTTAGTTCGCAACTCGAGTCGTTTTACATGGCACACTGTGTCGAGCAGGTTAATCAACTGCTGGCGTTATCGGCTGGAAAAATTTGTCTGTTCGAGCAGACACCCTTAGAGGTCTCTGCAACACAGGTTAGAGATATCATATCAAGCGGACACAATCCGCGTTACTTAGTTCCAGACAGTGTCTGGGACTACATTCAGGAAAATGAGCTTTATGGATTTACAGGATCAAAAGTCAGTCGAAGTGCAAGATAAGCAACTTATCGCTCTCGTTGAGGGTGCGCTCGAAGATATGAAGGCAAAAGAGCTCGTCGTTATAGACGTGCGCGGTCGCTCAACGGTTACCGACTACATGGTTGTTGCAAGTGGCACATCGAAGCGCCACGTTGCATCGGTTGCGCAAGAGGTACTCGACAAATTAAAAGCCGCAGGTTTTCAGCCTATGGGCGTTGAAGGTCAAGATGTTGGCGACTGGGTGCTTGTTGATGTTGGCAGTGTTGTAGTGCACGTGATGATGCCTGATGCCCGCAGTTTTTATGATATTGAACGACTATGGTCTGTGCCTGGGTCAACCAAATCTAGCGCGAGCCAACTTAGCTGATGCGCATTCGCCTGATTGCAGTTGGCACAAAAATGCCAAGTTGGGTAACCAGCGGCTTTCAGGAGTATGCCAAGCGCCTCCCGCAGGATTTTCAACTTGAACTGGTTGAGCTAGCCATTGGACATCGGGGTAAGGGTGCTGATACCGCTCGCGCGATACGCGCCGAGGGGGATGCGATGCTAGCCGCCATACCTAAAGGCGATAAGGTGATTGCACTTTGCGTTGACGGGCGCAACTGGTCAACTGAACAGTTAGCCCAACACGCTGAACATTGGCGCATGGATGGACACAACATCGCGTTGCTGGTGGGAGGCCCTGATGGCCTCGACCCACGCTGTGTTGCCGTTGCAGATCAGCGTTGGTCCCTTTCAGCACTGACTTTACCGCACCCTTTAGTTCGCATTTTGCTTGCTGAACAACTCTATAGAGCTTGGACCCTGTTACAGGGCCACCCTTACCATAAGTGATGTAGATGGAATCGAAGCGATTTAACGACTACTCCAAAGAGAACAGTTTTTTCACAAGCCGAGCCATTATCGCGTTTGTCCTTGTTGTCTTATTAATGGCGGTGTTGATTGGTCGCGTTTACTACTTGCAAGTATTAGAGCACGAGCGCTTCAGTGCCATCTCAGAGCGCAACCGTATTCAACTACAACCGGTAGCACCGCGCCGCGGGCTTATTTATGACCGCAATGGTGAACTGCTNGCCGAAAATCGACCTAACTTTAGCCTTACTCTGTTGAAAGAGGAGGTTAAAGATCTAGACCTGACACTCGAGCGCTTGGGTCAAATGGTTGAATTATCCGAAGATGAGATCAGCCGTTTCAAACGACGGCTCAATCAGCGTCGGCGACCATTCGAAACAGTTCCCCTAAAGTTTCGGTTAACAGATCAACAGATTGCGCAAATATCGATTGAGTTTCATCGACTCCCCGGTGTGCAGGTTGAGGCGGATCTCGTGCGTGCTTATCCTCAGGGTAATGCACTGGCGCATGCGCTGGGTTATGTTGGCCGAATTAACGAGCGCGAGTTACAAAGCGTTGACCCTAACAATTACGCTGCCACTCACTACATAGGTAAGCTAGGTGTAGAGCGTTACTACGAATCCCTGCTGCACGGTGAAGTTGGCTGGCGAAAAGTTGAAACCGATGTCCGTGGCCGTGTTCTACAGACGCTAGAACAGCAGGATCCTATTCCCGGAATCGACATCCAGGTCAGTTTAGATTTGAAGCTTCAACAGTTCACCGCAGAGTTGATCGATAACCGTCGCGCAGCCGTTGTGGCAATAGAGCCTAAAACGGGTGAGATTCTGGCCCTGGTAAGCAATCCTAGCTACGACCCTAACGAGTTCGTTACGGGTATATCGTTCGACGCCTACAATGAGCTGCGTGATAACCCTGATCTACCGCTTTATAACCGAGCTATTCGTGGACTCTATCCGCCGGGCTCTACGCTAAAGCCCTTTACTGCACTAGCGGCATTAGATAGCGGCAGTATTCGCCAAGACCACAAGGTTTGGGACCCTGGCTTTTACCAACTTACAGAGGGCGGTAGACGCTTTAGAGATTGGAAGCGTACAGGTCACGGTCGTGTTGATCTTAACCACGCTTTGGCAGAGTCTTGTGATGTGTGGTTCTACGATATAGCGACTAAAACCGATATCGATATTTTTTCTGACTATTTAGGACGTTTCGGTTTCGGCTCTGTTACCAGTCTTGACCTGCCTGAAGCGGGTGGCGCTATTCTTCCATCGCGCGACTGGAAGCGCGGACGTGATAATTTACCCTGGTACCCGGGTGACTCTTTAAACCTGAGCATCGGTCAAGGCTTTATGATCTCTACCCCTCTGCAACTTGCAACAGCCACTGCTGTCTTGGCGAATCGCGGTAAGTGGGTGCGCCCACAGATGTTGAAGCGTGTTATTGCCGAGAACGGTCTAGATGATTTGCAAAAGAGTTTGCTGACGGCACTCGAGTCAAAACCGACGCCAGATGACATTGTGTTGAGAAACCCAGCGAACTGGGACCCTATTATTGAGGGTATGGTTAACGTCGTAAATGCAAGCTACGGTACGGCGCGTAAAGTGGGCGCCGGTACTGAGTACGTTATGGCGGGCAAGACGGGTACGGCTCAGGTAGTCGCTATCGCTCAGGATGCCGAGTACGATTCAGAGGCACTATCTGAACGCAATCGTGACCATGCACTGTTTGTCGCGTTTGCACCTGCTGATGATCCTAAAATTGCAGTTGCCGTTGTGGTTGAAAATGGGGAGGGTGGTTCGCGTGCTGCCGCCCCAGTTGCTCGTGAAGTGATAGATGCCTGGCTCAATCAGGATTATGACAATGCACTGAGGGATGAGTGATGGCGACACGAGGTGATTTTCAGCGCTCTTTTGATTCGCCAACGCGCACCTTGCGCCAGCCCAGTGGATTATGGAGCTACACACATTTAGATCTTCCACTGTTAATGCTATTAATGGCTTTGTGTGGCTTCGGACTTTTTGTTCTCTACAGTGCATCGGGTCAGGATATGGAGTATGTGCAGCGTCAGGCTATTCGCATGGGAGCCGGCTTTCTCGCACTCCTCATCTTAGCCCAGGTACCGCCACGCACATTGATGCGTCTGGGCCCCTGGCTTTACGTAGCTGGAATAGGGCTTTTAATTGCCGTCATTCTTATAGGTGTGGGCGCAAAAGGGGCGCAACGCTGGATTGCGTTACCAGGATTTAGGTTTCAACCCTCTGAGGTGATGAAGCTGGTGCTACCTATCATGATTGCCGGTTATCTTGCTAGGCACCCATTGCCGCCAAGTTTCAAATCGATTGTGGTCTCTTTGCTCTTAATCGGTATTCCGTTTGCGCTAATAATGAAACAACCTGACTTAGGTACATCATTATTGATTGGCGCATCAGGTGTGTTTGTTCTGCTGTTCTCAGGTATTTTCTGGCGCTGGATATTTTTGGCATTAGGTGTGGCAGTCTCTTTGCTACCGGTTTTGTGGATGGGAATGAAAGAGTACCAAAAACAGCGCGTGCTCACGTTTTTGGATCCTGAGAGCGACCCCCTTGGCGCTGGGTGGAATATTATTCAATCGAAAACTGCAATTGGGTCTGGTGGGCTTTCAGGTAAGGGTTATCTTGATGGGACACAATCGCAACTCAATTTTCTGCCAGAGTCTCATACGGACTTTATTATCGCAGTTATAGGTGAAGAGTTAGGTATGACCGGAGTGCTGGTTCTACTGGCTCTTTACTTGTTAATAATTGGGCGCGGGCTGGTCATAGCTGTGCAGGCTCAGGACTCTTTCTCTCGGCTTCTTGCCGGAAGTCTGACACTGACCTTTTTTGTATATGTGTTCGTAAATATAGGAATGGTGACAGGTTTGTTGCCGGTTGTTGGTGTGCCGTTGCCGATGGTGAGTTATGGCGGTACCTCAATAGTGACGTTAATGGTAGGGTTTGGCATGTTGATGTCCATTCAAACCCATCGACAAATGGTACGACGTTAAAGGGGTTAAAGCTGCTTATGCGTAAATTGATTACTGGCGTTAGAACACTGAGTCTTGTCTGTATCTCGTTATTGCCTTTGCACCTGAGTGCAGGGTATGACACCCATCCGGATGCCAAGTTACTGATAGAGTCGTTGCAAGCAGATGGGTTTGACCCAGCTTATGTTAGCTCGGTGCTGGCAAAGGCGGAGCGCAAACAGTCGATCTTGGATGCCATAAGCAGACCTGCAGAGAAGCGTCTTGACTGGGGTGGTTACCGAGCCATTTTCATCGAGCCCAAACGGATTGCGCAGGGTGTAGAGTTTTGGAATGAACACAAAGAGACACTTTTGCGTGCTGAACAAGAGTTTGGCGTGCCCGCCGAAATCATTCTAGCCATCATGGGGGTAGAAACTCGCTATGGGCGCATTACAGGCAGCTTTAGAGTACTCGATGCCCTAGCTACACTCGGTTTTGACTATCCGCGCCGCGCCGAATTTTTCCGTAAACAGTTGGCCGACTATTTTCGTCTTGTACGACAAGAGGGTGCTGACCCTGAGTCACTTAAAGGTTCGTATGCTGGCGCAATGGGCTACGGGCAATTTATACCCTCAAGTTATCTCGCGTATGCAATAGACTTCGACGGCGATGGTAAACGAGATATCTGGGGCAATCCAGTGGACGCAATCGGTAGTATAGCTAACTACTTTGCAGAACATGATTGGCGCAAAGGTGAGCCGGTTTTATCCAACGTCGTGTTTAATAGCCCTGTACAAGAACAGTGGGTTAATCAAGATCTAAAGCCTGAACGCACACTCGCACAGTGGCAAGCCTTAGGTGTGGGTACAAACCATGCGTTAAGCGACGATATGAAGGCAACAGTGATGCGTTTTAGTTCGGGTGATGAAGATAAATATCTCATGGGCCTTCATAACTTCTATGTCATAACCCGCTACAACCACAGTAGGCTCTATGCAAATGCAGTGTATGAGTTGAGCCAATTGATTAAAGAGCAAATTAAGTAGGTATTAATAGCGATGCGAGCACTCGTTTTAACTCTATTGACTGCACTGGTATTGGTAGGCTGTTCTTCGTCGGAAAAACAGAGTGACAGTCGCTACACAATGCGTAGCGATAAAGCGCCTGATAATCCGCCTGATGTATCGAACGTACCGGATGCAGTGCCGGTCAATCTTGCATACAGCCGTGGAGGCAATAAACCGCAGTATGAGGTCTGGGGTAAGACGTATAAGGTGCTGGATTCACATATAGGTTACGTTAAAGAGGGTATCGCCTCTTGGTACGGTTTGAAATTTCATGGACACAAAACCTCAAACGGTGAGATCTATGATATTTACAAAATGTCTGCTGCTCACAAAAGCCTCCCTATACCCAGCTTCGCACGGGTTACCAATCTGGATAATGGTAAATCAGTTGTTGTGCGCGTTAATGATCGTGGACCATTTCATGAGGACCGTCTAATCGATCTGAGTTATGCAGCGGCTAAACGTCTGGATATCACTCAGAAGGGTACGGGGCGGGTACGTGTTGAATCGATTGATGCCAGCTTTGCCGGTTCTGGTGA
>JGI26082J51739_10000914_pt1 | contig 18576 bp, 22 predicted proteins | sample SaaInl5LU_22_DNA_FD_51739 | JGI IMG/M metagenome (IMG submission 51739)
GCTTTGAATTCTACATGGAGCAAAAGCATATCGGCTTTGCCATTGGAGAGCACAGCATTCCTCGCCTTGGCGCTTGATATCATAGACAAATCGGAGACATAAAATGCCCGTTCCCGCCCCCAATCTTTACCCTGATTTCAACACGATACGGCTTTCCCATACTTGCCTCAATGTGAAAGACCTTACAGTATCCAAGACCTTCTACACTGACATTCTTGGGCTTCAGATCACCGATGAGAGCGACACGCACATCTACCTGCGCGCTATGGAAGAGCGGGGGCATCATTGCATCATCCTACAAAAGTCCGATGAACCTGGCACCGTTGAAGTCATGGGCTTCAAGACCTTTGACGAGGACGATCTGGACAAGGCCGAGGCCTTCTTCAAATCCAAGGGCCGCCCCACCTCATGGGTTGATCGCCCCTACCAAGGCCGGACCCTGTTGACCTCAGACAACATCGGCATCCCGCTTGAGTTTTACCACAAAATGGACCGCCTCCCGCCCATTCACCAAAAATACGCGCTCTATCGCGGCGTCAAGCCACTGCGCATTGATCATTTCAATTGCTTCTCACCCGATGTCGACGCTTCTGTTGCGTTCTATAGCGAGTTTGGCTTCCGTGTCACAGAATACACCGAAGATGAANAGAGCAAGAAGCTCTGGGCCGCATGGATGCACCGCAAAGGAGGCGTGCACGACATGGCCTTCACAAATGGAACTGGGCCACGCATGCACCATGTTGCCTTCTGGGTGCCAACCCCACTTAATATCATTGATCTACTCGATCTCATGGCAACCACCGGTTACGTGAAGAACATCGAACGCGGCCCTGGGCGCCACGGTATTTCCAATGCGTTTTTCCTCTATATTCTCGACCCAGATGGTCACAGGATTGAAATTTATTGCTCGGATTATCAAACGGTTGATCCAGACCTTGAGCCCATAAAATGGGACCTTCAAGACCCCCAACGCCAGACCCTGTGGGGCGCAGCTGCCCCCCGCAGCTGGTTTGAACATGGGACAAAGTTCGTTGGCGCCGAAACTCGCGACAGCCAGATCAAAGCCAGTCCGATTATTGCGCCATAGGAGAAATTCGATGAAATTTGCTACAATAAATACGGGCAATACCCAGCTCTACGGAGCAGTCTCCGAAGCAGGATTCACAGCCCTCTCGCCCAGCTTTCCAAAGTGGGCGACGATGCGAGATGTCGTGAACGCAGCCGGCCTGCCTTCGCTTGCAAAAGCCGCTGAAGGTCGCTCCGTCACGCACCCCAACGACACCTTTACCTACGCCATCCCCGTACCGAACCCAGAAAAAATCATCTGCGTCGGCGTCAATTTTCCTGATCGCAACGCCGAGTATAAAGACGGGCAGACTGCCCCGTCAAACATGTCGCTATTCCCGCGGTTTGCACGCAGTTTTACTGGCCATGATGAAGCGCTCGTACGACCACCAGAAACGCCTCAGTTGGATTATGAAGGCGAGATTGCAATCATAATCGGGAAGGGCGGCAGGCGCATCTTACAAGCCGATGCCTATGACCATATCGCCGCGCTTAGCCTCTGCAATGAAGGCACGTTGCGTGACTGGGTGCGCCACGCCAAGTTCAACGTCACGCAAGGCAAAAACTGGGATAACTCGGGCGCTATTGGCCCTTGGCTCGTTCCATTCGAGCGGGCGGAGCAACTTGATGACATCCGCCTGACAACCCATGTGAATGGAGAGTTGAGACAAGATGATCGCACCTCTCGGATGCTCTTCCCTATCCGCCGTCAGATTGAATATATTTCAACATTCACCACTCTGGTTCCTGGTGATATAATCATCACAGGAACCCCCACAGGCGCTGGCGCAAGGTTTGATCCACCGCGTTTCCTTGTCCCTGGAGACGAGGTCATTGTCGCCGCTGAAGGCATCGGTGAGCTTCGCAATACGGTGAGAGACGAATGACCCCAGCAGAGATTAAATCCGCAGCTGTTGCATTGTTTGAAGCCGAAAAATCAGGCGTACAAATGGGCTTACTCTCTGTCGCCTATCCCAAGATTACGATGGACGACGCATACGCTATTCAGGCGGAACTTATCGCGCAAAAGCAGGCCGAAGGTCTCGATACCATCGGGTGGAAAATCGGCCTCACCTCGCGTGCGATGCAGATGGCACTTAACATCGATATCCCCGACAGCGGTGTTTTGCTTGAGAACATGGTTTTTTCAAACGGTGCGCGCATTCCCCCAGCCCGCTTCATCCAACCGCGCGTCGAGGCCGAGATTGCCTTTGTAATGAAGGCTCCACTGAAGGGCCGCGTCACGCGCGAAGAGGTCATCGCAGCGACTGAATATGTCACTCCAAGCATCGAAATTCTCGATACCCGCATCCTACGCGCCGATCCGGCCTCTGGCCAGAACCGCAAGATATTTGACACCATTTCAGACAACGCCGCAAACGCGGGCATTGTCCTAGGCGGAGGGCATTTTGACCCCGCATCAGATCTTAGATGGGTCGGAGCGATTGTATCTGCCAACGGGCAAGTCGAGGAGACAGGGCTAGGCGCAGGTGTGCTCAACGATCCCGTAGAAGGTATTGTTTGGCTGGCACAGCGCATGGATCTCTATGGCCAAACCATCAAAGCAGGCCAAGTTATCCTTTCAGGCAGTTTTATCCGCCCGCTTGAATGCCCACCCGATACACTTATCGAAGCCGACTTCGGGCCATGGGGCGTTGTCAGTTGCCACTTTGAATGAACCGTTTGGCAATATCGCCTGACATATAGCTGATACGCCCGCCTGCGATTGTTGCTGCCAAACGGCGGCTTTCGGCCTCCATAATCACAACATCCGCGCGCTGGCCAATGGCCAGTGTACCGCGATCCTCAAGTCCGAGCAGACGCGCTGGACCAGAAGAGACCAGCGCCCAAGCANTCGCAAGATTACAAAGGCCCGCCTGTTCGACAAAAAATGCGGCACGCCTGAGGGACGGGTAGTGATAGTCAGACGCCAGCGCATCGCAATGGCCCATTGCGATCAAATCAACCGCGCTCACGTTTCCGTTGTGGCTCCCGCCACGCACAACATTGGGCGCGCCCAAAATTACACCTGTCCCCAGAGTTCTCGCTGCTTCGCCTGCCTCTAGGGTCTCTGGAAACTCCGAGAGTGTCACGCCGGCTCGCTGCCAGAACAAACAGTCTTCATGCGTTTTGTCATCATGACTTCCCAGCTTCACGCCTTGAAGCGCAAGCCGCTCGGCCAGTCCAGCTACAGCAGCTGGGACCAATTCGCTCTCACTATGCATTTTTTGAAGAAGATTATGTAATTTCTCAGGACTACGGCGGCTCTTCAGGGCCATTCCGTTTAGTCGCCGCGGCACAAGACCTTTCGCAAGCCGCTCGTGCGGAACGTGATCATTGAAAACCACATACTCAACGCCGTATTGCGCAACGAGGGCTTCAAAGCGCGCATAGTCCTCAAGCATATGGGTCTCAAACCGGAGTTGGGCCCGTAAATCTGTTACGACCTCGCCAGCTATGCGGGCCAAAGCCTCAAGGAATTGAGCAGCAAATTCCGCACTGCGATAACCGCCTTCCCAACTGAAAAATTGCGCCATCACAGCGGTCGTGATCCCGTTGGCCGCAAGCTCGGCTTCGGCCGCTCGCAAGCCAGCGCCAAGGTCTTTCATTGCACCACGGCGCATCGCGAGATGACGTTCAAAGCCATCACCGTGAATGTCGACCAAACCTGGTAAAACCATATAACCAGAAAGGTTGACCTCGCGACCACCCGCTTCACAAATGATGCCATCTGAAAAAGAAAGCGGCTCACGCGCAAGCCCATCGGGACCAAGCACTTCACCCCCAACTAATCTCAGTGCCAATTCACTCATCTCTAGGTTCTTCTCCCAAGACCATGTCGAGCATCGTGAGATCATGGTCGAATTTTCCATTGCGTAAAAACTCAAGCACCTGCGCAACAACAATCGGATTATTCATCAAAAAAGTATGGGTCACGGGCAGAACAATATGATCAGTCATTCCTTTGACTTTGGTTGAGGCAACCGACACCTTACCATCATCATCGCCCGGTAGGATCACCGAAAAGACAGGGCTAAGTGAACGGCTCCCCGCAATTACTCCCAGCTCGAAATCGACATCGGGCAAATGTGCAGGAATACCATCAGGCCCCGTCCCAAGCTGCTTTCCTGCGGGTCCATTAAACCAGCCAAAAGCATCCCAATCTCCGAACTCATCGACAATTTCTGAGCCTTGGTTGGGTGGTGCGAGCATCACGACACGTCCCAGATTTTGCAGGCTATCACCCGCTAGAAAGTATCGCACAAGAATGCCGCCCATCGAGTGAGTAACAAAGTGCACTTTATTCCCGCCGCAGGCCTGAATTGTTTTTGGCAGCACCTCAGCGGTCAGGGCCGCGATGGTTTCTTTTGTCGAGGGGTAATTGGGACGTACAACTTTGTAACCCTGCTCTTCGAGCACTTCTTCCAACAGGTAGAGCGAGATATCGCTTCGGGCCAGACCATGCAAAAGCACGACGCACTCAGCACGCGCGAGAGCGGGCAGACAGCAGATTAGGAGGGCCAAAAGATATCGCATGGGCGTCAGATAGCCATTCTGCTTCTGTGTTGAAAGAGGCAATGCGACCTCAACACACGTGGTTCAATCAGCTTTGGCGCGGTACAGTGAAAGCACCACACCACCCAAGACCATCAGCGCCGCAACCAGAAAGCGCCAAGTCATCTCTTCCCCAATAAAGACAATACCACCCGCCAATGCGATAATAGGAACCGTTAGCTGTGCTACAGCGGCTACGCTTGCAGGCAATTCGGGCAAGACCCGATACCAAAGAGCATAGCCGAGGCCTGACGTCACAGCGCCCGACAGAACTGCAAGCAAAGCTCCGATAGGGCTCATTCCGTCCCACATGAAAAACGCAGGCAAGAGGCCCAGAGGCGTCGCCCAAAGAAAATTACGCGCTGTGGCTCCCAACGGGTCTGCCGCACCTGCCCCCAAGAGCGAGTAGATACCCCAGCCTAGTGCCGCCCCAAGCATAAGCCCCGCACCGAGTAACGGAACGGGCGCCGTACCACTGGGCCACATCAAGAAGCTCAAACCAGCAAAAGCGAACCCTGCCCCTATCCAGCGCATAGTCGGCACAGATTCGCCTCTGAAGAGCGCGCCTGCAAACATGGTTATTTGGACCCCACCAAAAAGAATAAGAGCACCGAGGCCNGCATCCAGACTGAGGTAGGCAAAGGAAAATCCTATCACATATGCCAAAAGCGAGAGAGGGCCAGCCACATTTGTTAGCCGCCAGTTAGCTTGTCCACGTATCTGCACAATTGCGACCAACATAAGTGCGCCCGAAAGCAAGCGCAGAGCAGCAAAGCTTGCCGCGCCGGCTTCACTTTCTGTCAGAGCCATCCGGTTGAGAATTGAGTTGGCGGCGAAGGCCAACATCGTAATAGACACCAGAATGATCAGCCGCATGCGCTACACTTCTTCGAAGGCTTTGGGGTAAACTAGTTTTGCCTCTGGTATGCCCTCTCCGCCTGCCAGCATGGTGTAAGCATTTGGGTATGGCGTCACCAAATGCGCCGCTCGTTCGCGCGAAAAGCCTGTATGTTCGTAGAAGTCAGGCTGCCCCAAGACGACAACAGACTGCCCAGAACCCTCAGCCCATGCCACAAGTTGCCCGATCATCCGCTTGCCATGGTTCTTACGCTGCCAATCGGGTCTAATCGCCACTGGCGCGAGGCAAAGCCACTCTTTCGGCAGCACCATTCTGGAGAGCGCGTAGTATCCTATGAGCTCATCGCCCAGCGGCAAGACCATCTCACCGGCCATCTCTCCAGCTTCTCGAAGCTTTAGGACCAGCTCCGCCTCACTTGGTCCCTCAAAAGCTATGCGCAAAAGAGTATCAACTTTTGAAGTTTCATCTGCGTGCATCGGACGCAAGAAAGACGGGAAGACAGCTGTGTTCATGGCGAGAGCCTAACGCATTAGAATGATAAGAAAAGAGGCGCCCCTCTCGGAGCGCCTCTTATTTACTTTAGCATAACCCTACCCACATCTTTGCTTTCGCAAAGTGCCGATAAGGCGGCTNACATTCCTAAAGGAATGTAGCTTACATCATGCCGCCCATGCCGCCCATGTCGGGCATGCCGCCGCCTGCTGCGCTGCCGTCTTTGGCAGGCAGATCAGCAACCATCGCTTCTGTTGTGATCAAGAGACCAGCAACTGAGGCCGCATCTTGCAGAGCTGTGCGAACGACTTTCGCAGGGTCGATAACGCCGAACTTGAACATGTCGCCATATTCTTCTGTTTGTGCGTTGAAACCGAACTTGAGGTCGCTGCTTTCGCGGATTTTGCCCGCAACAACCGCACCGTCAACACCAGCGTTTTCGGCGATCTGGCGCAGAGGCGCTTCGATCGCTTTGCGAACGATTGAGATACCAACGTTCTGGTCATTGTTGTCGCCTGTGAGGCCTTCAAGCGTTTTGGCTGCCTGTACGAGAGCAACACCACCACCAACAACGATACCCTCTTGAACAGCCGCACGTGTGGCGTTCAGGGCGTCATCGACGCGGTCTTTGCGCTCTTTGACTTCAACTTCGGTCATGCCGCCAACGCGGATAACCGCAACGCCGCCTGCGAGTTTGGCAACACGCTCTTGGAGTTTTTCACGGTCGTAGTCAGACGTTGTTTCTTCGATCTGCGTACGGATCTGGGCAACACGTGCTTCAATCTCAGCTTTCTCGCCAGCGCCATCAACAATTGTTGTTTCGTCTTTGGTGATGGAGATTTTCTTGGCCGTGCCGAGCATGTCCATTGTGACAGACTCAAGCTTCATGCCGAGGTCTTCAGAGATCACTTGACCGCCGGTAAGGATCGCGATGTCTTGCAGCATGGCTTTGCGGCGATCGCCGAAACCTGGTGCTTTAACCGCTGCGATTTTCAGACCGCCGCGCAGTTTGTTGACAACGAGTGTCGCAAGCGCTTCGCCTTCAACGTCTTCTGCGATGATGAGAAGTGGCTTTTGTGACTGGATCACTTGCTCAAGCAGTGGAACCATTGCTTGCAGTGAAGACAGCTTTTTCTCGTGAAGGAGAATGAGGCAGTCTTCGAGTTCTGCAACCATTTTGTCTGGGTTTGTCACGAAGTAAGGTGACAGGTAACCGCGGTCAAACTGCATACCTTCGACAACAACAGTTTCTGTTTCCAGACCCTTGTTCTCTTCGACAGTGATCACACCTTCGTTGCCAACTTTTTGCATCGCATCTGCGATTTGCTGGCCGATTTCACGCTCACCGTTGGCCGAGATCGTGCCAACTTGGGCAACTTCATCTGTGCCTGTTACATCACGTGCAGCAGCTTTGATCGCTTCAACAACTTTGCTCGTCGCAAGGTCGATACCGCGCTTCAGGTCCATCGGGTTCATGCCGGCGGCAACTGATTTCATGCCTTCTTTGACAATGGCTTGCGCCAGAACTGTCGCAGTTGTTGTACCGTCACCAGCTTCGTCATTGGTGCGTGAGGCCACTTCTTTGACCATCTGTGCACCCATATTTTCGAACTTGTCTTCAAGCTCGATCTCTTTGGCNACAGAAACACCGTCTTTTGTGATGCGTGGTGCGCCGAACGATTTGTCCAGAACAACGTTACGGCCTTTCGGGCCGAGAGTAACTTTAACCGCGTCGGCAAGAATGTTCACACCTTTGAGCATCCGGTTGCGGGCGTCGGTTCCAAACTTTACGTCTTTAGCTGACATAGTTTGCTCCTAAATTGAATTTCGGGGGGACAGTTAGGCAATAATGCCCATGATGTCAGATTCTTTCATGATCAGAAGCTCTTCGCCATTGATCGTGACTTCTGTGCCGGACCATTTGCCGAACATCACGCGGTCGCCTGCTTTGACGTCCATAGCAACGCGGTTGCCGCCTTCGTCGCGTGCGCCTGCACCAACGGAAACAACTTCGCCCTCAGCAGGCTTTTCTTTTGCGCTTTCGGGAATGATCAGGCCGCCAGCTGTTTTTTCTTCGCCTTCTACGCGGCGAACGACAACGCGGTCGTGAAGCGGTGTAAATGCCATCTCTCGAGGCTCCTTACGCTTGAGTTTCAATTCAGACCCGTTCAATCGGGTATTAGCACTCACTACTGACGAGTGCCAACGCGGCATAGCTAAGGTAGCTGAAGAGGTGAGTCAAGGAAAGCCTCGATGAATTTTTTCACAACACGTCTCTCTGCTGTGCCAGCTTGCACCCAAAAGATACAAAGCATAGCCTCTGATCAAGATTTGCGAGGCACCCCATGCAACTACAAGCCAATGGTATAACTCTGGAAGTTGAGGATCGCGGCGAGGTTCAAAACCCCGTACTAATCCTCATTCGCGGCCTCGGCACGCAACTCGTCCATTGGCCGGACAACCTAATCAGTGGCTTTGTTGCGGCAGGTTTTCGCACAATCGTTTTTGACAATCGCGATGTTGGCCTCTCTCAGCGCTTTGATGATGCGGGCGTGCCTTCAGATGGTGAAGCCATTATCGCCGCGGCCATTCGGGGCGATCAAATTCAAAGCGCTTACGCCCTTACAGATATGGCCAATGATGTTATCGGAATCATGGACGCCCTCAATATCGAGCGCGCCCATATCTTTGGTATATCGATGGGAGGAGCAATCGCACAGCTCCTCGCCCTCAATCACGCCGACCGCCTTCTGACAGACACAATAATCATGAGCACCTGCCGCCCGCTCGTTGAGCGCGGAGCCGTTGCCGAGCTCTTGCCAAAGCTTGTTGCGCGTGAAGACGTCTCGCTTGAGGCCGCGCAAGATGCATTGGTTGCAGAATACGGGATGTGGGGCAGCCCCGGCTTCCCTGCTGAAGAAAGTTACATCAGAACGCAGGCGACAAGCGCCTATTTGCGTGGTGGGCCAAAGGCGGCAGGCATCAATCGTCAGCTTCTTGCAACGATGGATGCACCAGACAGACGGCCAGCACTAAAGGCGCTGACCCTGCCTTGCTGCGTGATACATGGCTTAGACGATACCTTGCTCCCTCATGCGCTAGGCGCCGAGATTGCAGCGCATATCCCAGACAGCACATATCATCCTATCAAGGGCATGGGCCATATCATAACCCCATTGCTTGCCCCTGAAATCGTTCGAATCGTATCAGAATTTGTGCGCAAAACCGCCTGAGCAGGGTTAGCCGTCAGAGATCAGTTGCAGGCGTCGCCAGCCACAGAGTCACATGTATTTGCATAGCCGCCGTAAAGGTTCTGGTATGAGGCTTCGCTCATCTGGACCTGAACGAGGGTTTCGCCGGCGTTGCGAGAACCGCAAGCAGATAGGCTTGCGATCACTACGAGGGCAGCAGCGGAAAGAAAAATAGATTTACTGGTCATTGGGGCAGCTCCAAAAAATATACTGATTTAAACTTTACGCATGTCGCGCAAAATCACAAGCGCAAGATAGCGTTAACAGTTAAGGGCCTTTCGGCCAACCGTACTCAGAGCGTAAATGCCCTTCTCTTGCTTTTCAAACCAACCGTAGTGATTTGATCTCATCATTGCCGTCGCGCGTGCAATTCCCGTTGCATCTTTGACATCGCGCCCCCGGCTGGGGCCATTCTCGGCCAAGTGGCGTGCGCATTTCTCGGCATCTTGTCTATAAGCTGTGACTATTGTCATCCTCGCCATGCCGCCTTCGTTCGGATCGCCCTCACGCGCCTCAAACTCTCTCATCAGCGCTGCCGCCTTCGGTTTTGACTTTCGGGGCTGAAATGGAGCGGGATCACTATGTGCTTGAACTGCGCCTGTCTCAAAATCGACCGACAACACCCCAACACCGAGCCGCTTGCAAAGCCCCACGTTTGCTTTGAACGCTTTCCAGCCCGCGCGGCCCTTCCAGCGGGGCACCGCCACATAGACACTATCGGTGAGCCGCTGCCGCGCCACCGCCTGGTGCATTAACTGAAGAGAAAACCCTATCTTGAGTTCGACTATCAGGGGAGCCTCTGCACCATGTCGGGCGACAACGTCGGCCGCGCCCACCTCACCCTTTACCTCATAGCCAAGCGCCACAAGATAGGCCTTCACAGGCGCATATAGCTCTGTTTCTTTTATCTTCTTCATCAGAGGCAATTTGCCCCGCGCGACACCTCGTGACAAGCCCACACCAGCNGCTTATAAGGCNCGCAAATCAGCGTAATCTCAGGAGCAGTTCCGATGACAACCCTTGTACTGGGCCATAAATCACCCGACACCGACAGCACAGGCTCACCTATTCTTTGGGCTTGGTATCTCAACAAAGTCAAAGGACAAAGCGCCGAGGCCGTGCTTTTGGGAGAACCAAATACAGAGGCCGCTTTCTTGCTCGCAAAATGGGACCTCCCAAAACCACGTATCATCAGCGATCTGGACGAAAACCAACCTTGTGTCATCGTCGATACGAACAACCCAGCGGAGCTGCCCGCAGGTGTGAATAGTGCCGATGTTCAAGCGATCATTGATCACCACAAGCTCGTTGGCGGCCTTGAAACAAAAGGCCCGATCGAGATCACAATTCGCCCACTCGCGTGCACGGCTACGATTATGATCGACCTGATGGGCGACGACGCAGCCAAAATGCCTGACTGGGCCAAAGGCACAGCGCTCACCTGTATTCTCAGCGATACGCTTGAGTTCCGCTCGCCCACAACCACGCCACATGACAAAGCCGTGGCGGAGCAGCTCGCCAGCGATCTGGGGATCGACATTCCTACCTATGCTGCTGAAATGTTTGCCGCAAAGTCTGATGTATCGGCCTTCTCTGATGCTGAGCTTTTGCGCATGGACAGCAAAGAGTACGAAGTCGCAGGCACAAAGTTCCGTGTCTCCGTACTCGAAACCACTGCGCCAGATACGGTTCTCAGCCGTAAAGCCAGTCTGATGGCGGCCATGCCGACGGTTGCGTCTGAGGACGGTGTTGAGCAAGTTCTGCTCTTCGTTGTGGACATCCTCAATGAAGAAGCCACCCTGCTGGTCCCAAATGATCTGGTCAAAACAGTGGCCGAGAAAAGCTTTGGCGCGACTGTGTCCGGCGATAGCGTCGTGCTTCCAGGCATCATGAGCCGCAAAAAACAGATTATCCCAAGCCTCGCGCTCTAAGCCCATTCAAAGGAGCGCCCAAAGCGGCGCTCCTTGTCTTTATGTTTGTGCTCATCAAATACGCACTTTTGATAAATCTTGTTACATTCGCGGCTTTCGGTTGGGACAAGGCCAGTGCACGCTTGGGCCACACGAGACTGCGTGAACTTTGCCTTCTTCGATTGGGCCTTCTCGGCGGAGGGTTTGGGCTCAAGCTGGGACAGTGGCTTTTCAACCACAAGAAAGCCCCTCATCCCTTTCATAAAAAGCTCAACCGCGCGATCTGGGTCAATCTTTTGAGCCTCATCATTGCGGGCGTGCTTTATGAAGTGACGACATAGCTTCCAAGTCATCCAGAACAACCCAGCTCTCGTCACAGCCTGCTCCCTCTTTTAATGTCTGCATCCCCCTGACATAACAGGGCCAAACCCCAAAGGAGCCACCTCATGACTCGGATCATTCCCGCCCTCAGCGAAATTTCAGCGCAGTATGATGCGCTTTTTGTCGATCTNTGGGGCTGCGTTCATGATGGTGTCACAGCCTACCCTGAGGCTATCGCCGCGCTNCAAGCATACCGCAAGTCAGGCGGCATTGTGATCCTCGTAACAAACTCGCCCAAGCCCCGCGAAGGCGTTGCTACACAGCTCGGCCATTTCGGTGTGCCTGTAGATGCATATGACAGTATTGCCAGTTCAGGCGATTCAGCACGTTCAGCCATGTTTCGCGGCATGGTCGGTGAAAAAGTCTATTTTATGGGCGAGTGGACACGTGATTCTGGCTTCTTTGATCCAATCGAAATCATCAATGACCCCGCCCAGATCACTCGTGTACCACTTCAAGAGGCGGAGGGTATCGTCTGCTGCGGCCCATTTGATCCGATGGCAGATCCTGCAGTGAACCGTGCTGACTTTCTTTATGCCAAACAAAAAGGGATGAAACTCCTTTGCGCCAATCCAGACATCGTCGTTGATCGTGGCGAAGTCCGTGAGTGGTGTGCTGGTGCTCTGGCAGCACTTTACACCGAAATGGGCGGTGAGAGCCTTTATTTTGGAAAGCCACACCCACCGATCTACGATCTGGCACGCCGCCGCCTAAATGCTTTGGCTAACAAGGTGGACAGTTCACGAATACTCGCCATCGGGGATGGGATTCACACAGATATTCAAGGCGCGCAGGGCGAAGATATCGATTCTTTGTTCATCACTGGCGGCTTGGCCGCCTCAGAAACCAAAACGAAAGATCAACCAGACGCAGATGCACTAGAAGCCTTCGTTACAAAGCAAATGATCACCCCGACCTACGCGATTGGCCGTCTCCGGTAAGCCTCGTTTACATTTTTTAGGCTTGATTTTGCTGCAACTGCAAAGTAACAATGTTTCAACATATGGGTCCATGCAGACTATATTGTTGCTGAGACACGTCATGCGCCATAAAACGAGAGAGAGGGCGAAATGTTGGATAACCTGCCCCGCGGAACCATTACCATCGAAGAAATCGAGATGGGCATGATGCGCTACCTGCGCAAAACCGTCACCGATGAAGATATCGAAATGTTCGCNCAGATTTCAACTGATAGGAACCCAGTTCATCTCGATGATGACTATGCACGCGATACTATTTTTGAGGGCAGGATTGCGCACGGCATGCTTACTGCAGGCCTCATTTCGGCTGTGATTGGTGAGCAGTTACCGGGTCACGGCACTGTTTATATGGGGCAGTCTCTTAAGTTCTTAGCGCCCGTGCGTCCCGGAGACACCGTGGTCGCAGAGGTCGAAGTGATAGGGATCGATGTTGCCAAGCGCCGCGTGCAACTCGAAACGCGCTGTCTTGTAGACGGCAAGAAAGTCTTGGTTGGTGAGGCCACCGTCTTAGCGCCATCAGGCAAGTTTGACTGATCTTGCGCCAAACGTATCGAGTTGATCGCATAAAGCACTTCAGACGGGGTGAAAGCGACCAGACCGCAGAGTGCGACGCTTTGTGACAAACTCTTCTTATCCTAAGGGAAAATATATTTTCCAGCGGACCGAGCGCCTTCTTGGCGCCCAGAAAAAAAGCAGAAAGCCTAGAGGCTCTTGCACCCCGTGCCACCTAAGGCTACCCAAGCTTTATGCGTGTGATCAATTCCTATCATAATATCCCAAAGGCCGATCGTGGATCCGCCGTTGCTATCGGCAACTTTGACGGCGTGCACCTTGGGCATCAGTCCGTAATAGACGTCGCGCGCACGGCTGCCAGCCAGGCAAAGGCCCCGCTCGGTGTGCTCACATTCGAGCCGCACCCGCGCGCATACTTTGCACCACAAACTCCAGCCTTCCGCCTGATGAGTCCTGTGGCTCGGCAAAATAGATTGACCAAACTGGGTGTCGAATACCTATATGAGCTGCCATTTAACGATAGTCTCGCGGCCTTGACGCCCGAGCAATTCGCGCGTGAGGTTATCAGCGAGGGCCTCGGTTTGACACATGTCGTGATCGGCCAAGACTTTTGCTTTGGTAAAGCGCGCGCTGGAACGGCAGANGACCTTTTGCACTTCGGTGAGAAAATGGGATTTGGTGTCAGCATTGCGCCNCTTCTTGCCACGAAGGGTGCACAAGTCTCCTCCACAGCAATACGCACCGCACTCAGTGAGGGCCGCCCACAAGACGCGGCAGCTATGTTGGGCCACTGGCACAGGCTTGAAGGCGCGGTCCAACACGGCGAAAAGCGAGGCCGCGAGCTTGGATTTCCAACAGCAAACATGCACCTGACTGATCTACATTTGCCTAAGTTTGGCGTTTATGCAGTCGAGGTCGATGTGCTCACTGGACCAAACGCAGGCAAATACACAGGCGCGGCCTCTCTCGGAACAAGACCAATGTTTGGCGAGAACACTCCAAATCTGGAGACGTTTATTTTTGATTTCAAAGGTGATCTCTATGGAGAAACCCTCTCGGTCGCTCTCGTTGAATACCTGCGCCCTGAGGAAACCTTCGGAAGCCTCGAGGCCTTTATCGCAAAGATGCATTCCGACTGCGACGAAGCACGCAAAATATTGAGCGCACTATGAANGATGCAAAAGACCCGATCGCACGCGATGGACTCGCCCCCAGATTCTGGGAGCGCAAAACTCTCTCAGATATGACTACGAAAGAATGGGAAGCGCTTTGTGATGGCTGCGGAAAATGTTGCTTGAACAAACTTGAAGACGAAGACACAGGCGAGGTCGCCNTGACCCGTGTCTCCTGCCGCTTATTTGACGACACCACATGCCGCTGTGCTCAATACGAAACCCGACACCAATTTGTNCCTGAGTGCATTAGCCTCAAGTCTGAAAACCTTGACACCCATCTCTACTGGATGCCGACNACCTGCGCCTACAAACTTCTCTGGCAGGGAAAACCGCTCTATGACTGGCACCCCCTGATCAGCGGCACAGCAGAGAGTGTGCATACGGCAGGGATTTCCATGCAGCACCGCACTGTGCCAGAGTTTGAAATTCCTGAAGAAGACTGGGAAGACCACATTATCGAGGAGCCAACCTAATGTATTTTGCCTCAGACAATTCAGGCCCTGCGCATCCTGAAGTTTTGGCCGCCCTCGCCAGTGCCAACACGGGTTACGCTATGCCATACGGCGCAGATACAATCATGGACGAAGTCCGCGAGACGCTTAGGTCGATCTTTGAAGCGCCAGAGGCCTCGGTCTATCTTGTTGCGACAGGAACAGCGGCAAACGCATTGGCGCTTGCCACGATGTGCGCGCCCTATGAGACAGTGTTTTGCTCGCCCACGGCCCACATCCATGAAGATGAATGCAACGCCCCGGAATTCTACACGGCGGGTGCAAAGCTGTCGATCGTTGGCACGCAAGACCAGATGACCCCTGAAACTCTGCGCTCCAGTATTGAAGCACAACAAACCCGCGGCGTGCATGGACCCCAACGTGGTCCAGTTTCCATCACACAAGTGACAGAGCGCGGTGCAGTTCATTCACTCGCCGAGATCAAAGCACTTTCAGATGTGGCAAAGTCTTATGGGCTCGGCGTTCATCTAGACGGCGCACGCTTTGCAAACGCACAAGCAGCTTTGGGCTGTTCGGCAGCTGAAATGACTTGGAAGGCCGGCGTTGATGTCGTGTCCTTTGGCGGCACGAAGAATGGCTGCATGGGAGTTGAAGCTGTCATATTTTTCGACCCGACCAAAGCATGGGAGTTCGAGTTGCGCCGCAAACGGGGCGCGCATCTCTTTTCAAAGCATCGCTTCCTCTCAGCCCAAATGCAGGCCTACTTGGCAGATGACCTCTGGCTTAAATCAGCCAAACAAGCCAATATAAACTGTCAGCGCCTGGCATCAGGCCTTCGCAAAGTCGAAGGAGCCCAGATTACGAACCGCCCCGACGCCAACATCATTTTTGCAGAGCTGCCCCGCGCCGCCCACCAGAGGCTCGCCGCAGCAGGTGCACGTTATTATGTTCTGGCGGGAGACATTGACGTAGGCGACCCAAATAAGCCCTTACCATGCCGTCTCGTTTGCGACTGGTCGATCTCTGAGGAGCTTATCGACACATTCCTCGACGTGGCCAAAGGCTAAGTAGTTAAGGCTGTGTTAAAGCCAACTTACTTGGCTCTGAGCTCTTCATGGCGGAAGCACGTCGTCAAATGATCATTGGCAAGCCCGCAGGCTTCCATCCAAGCGTAGACGATGGTTGGACCGCAAAACTTGAAGCCCCTTTCCTTCAAATTTTTCGAAAATTTTTGGGAGAGCGCTGTTTGCGGCGGCACGTCTGCTAAACTTCCCCAAGAATTCTGTAGCGGTGCGCCGCCCACAAAATTCCAGCAATAGTCCGAGAACCCTTCCGCAGCCTCAATCTTGAGATATGCCTGAGCATTGGTAATTGTCGCTTCAATCTTGCCGCGATGACGGATTATGCCCTCATTTTTCAGCAACCGCTGCACATCCTCTTCGCCCCAATTGGCTATCACTTCTGGATTAAAGCCCTGAAATGCCTCACGAAAGTTATCTCTCTTACGCAAGATAGTGATCCAACTCAAACCTGCCTGAAACCCGTCGAGCACCAGTTTTTCCCAAAGCACACGACTGTCCCATTCGGGGACGCCCCACTCCTCATCATGATACCGAACATACTCAGGGTCTTCCCCATGCCAGCCACATCTTATCGGTAATTTTTCTGTCATTTTCAGGACTCAGCTAAATTTTAAGGCAATTTCTTTGCTTAAACGGTTGTTAGCACATCTCACGTAATTCTCTCAACGACAGTGGCATCACTCGGGAACGCTAGGATGAAGAATATCAAACGGCCAGTTGCGCCTCATGGAGACGATGTGAACAATCCATTGGGCTATGCTGTGACTGCGCGTGATAAGTCAGTGATGCAAATGGTTGAAGTCGCTCTGAAACAAAAACAAGTTTTACTAGCCTATCAACCGATCATGCATGCTCATGCGCCATATAAGGTCGCCTTTTACGAAGCCCTTGTCCGCCTCACGGATGAGACTGGCCGCATCATTCCAGCCAAAGAATTCATCCACGAAATAGAAACCACCGAGCTCGGGCGTATCATGGATTGCATTGCGCTTGAAAAAGGCTTGCGCACGCTCGCTCGACAGCCAGATCTGCGTCTTTCAATCAATATGTCAGCTCGATCAATTGGATATCCGCGCTGGATCAGAACACTCAAGCAGGGCTTGCAGCGCAATGTGACGGTCGGCGAGCGCCTGATCCTCGAAATTACCGAGAGTTCTGCGATGACGGTGCCTGAACTGGTTATCGCCTTTATGAACGAAATACAGTCTAAAGGGGTGAGCTTTGCGTTGGATGACTTCGGGGCTGGCTACACCTCATTTCGCTACCTGAGAGATTTTTACTTTGATATCCTGAAAATAGACGGTCAATTCATTCGAGGGATTGCTCAAAACCCGGACAATCAGGTCCTCACAAGTGCGCTCAAGGCCATTGCCGATCAGTTTGACATGCTTACAGTTGCCGAGTTTGTCGAAAATCGCGAAGATGCTGTCTTTTTGGCCGATCTGGGAATTGACTGTTTGCAAGGCTACTTCTTCTCCGCACCCACCATCAGCCCTGTTTGGGAACGAAACCAAAAGGATGAGCGCAGCGCCTGACCCTGCGTCGCTTGGTCTTAGCAGGGTTGTTGCCGCAATGCGGCAAATGCGGTATGCCGATCCCGACTGCTTACGCCGCAACTGTGGCTAAGTCTTTTCTGGGAAAGGAATGCTCATGACTAATGTTGTAATCGCCTCCGCTGCTCGTACGGCAGTTGGTTCGTTTGGAGGTTCGTTTGCCAATACCCCGGCTCACGACCTTGGTGCTGCTATTTTGGAAGCCGTCGTAGAGCGCGCAGGCATCGCCAAAAACGAAGTTTCTGAAACAATTCTCGGTCAGGTCCTCACGGCTGGTCAAGGCCAAAACCCTGCTCGCCAAGCGCATATCAACGCCGGTCTACCCATTGAGAGCTCAGCATGGAGCATCAATCAGGTATGCGGTTCTGGCCTTCGCGCCGTAGCTCTTGGCGCTCAGCATATTCAACTGGGTGACGCCGACATCGTCGCAGCTGGCGGCCAAGAAAATATGTCCCTTAGCCCCCACGTTGCGCATCTGCGCGATGGGATCAAAATGGGTGATATGAAGTACATCGATAGTATGATCCGCGATGGACTTTGGGATGCCTTCAACAATTACCACATGGGACAAACCGCTGAAAACGTAGCCGAGAAATGGCAGATCAGCCGTGATGAGCAAGACGCTTTCGCTGTTGCTTCCCAAAACAAGGCAGAAGCGGCTCAAAAAGCTGGCAAATTTGCAGATGAGATTGCCGCCTTTACAGTCAAGACACGCAAGGGCGAAACAATCGTGGACGCTGACGAATATATTCGCCACGGTGCTACGATGGAAGCGATGCAAAAGTTGCGCCCAGCCTTTGCGAAAGACGGAACAGTGACAGCGGCAAACGCCTCTGGCCTCAACGATGGTGCCGCTGCTGTGCTCCTGATGAGCGCTGACAATGCTGAAAAGCGCGGGATCGAACCGCTCGCTCGCATTGTATCATATGCGACAGCGGGCCTTGATCCGACAGTCATGGGCGTCGGGCCAATTTACGCCAGCCGCAAAGCTCTCGAAAAAGCGGGCTGGAGCGCAAGCGATCTTGATCTTGTGGAAGCAAATGAAGCCTTTGCGGCGCAGGCCTGCGCCGTCAACAAAGAGATGGGTTGGGATCCAGAGATCGTCAACGTTAACGGCGGCGCAATTGCAATTGGCCACCCGATCGGTGCCTCAGGCTGCCGCGTTCTCAATACATTGCTCTTTGAAATGCAGCGCCGCGACGCCAAGAAAGGCCTTGCAACACTTTGCATCGGGGGAGGCATGGGTGTAGCGCTTTGCGTTGAGCGTCCTTAACTTACCAAAAATAAAGACTTATCGCGGGGCGTTCC
>JGI26082J51739_10000918_pt1 | contig 18561 bp, 12 predicted proteins | sample SaaInl5LU_22_DNA_FD_51739 | JGI IMG/M metagenome (IMG submission 51739)
TTTTTTCGCTTGTCGAGCCTTCAGCTGACCGTTCCGGCCTTGCGTGAGCGGGTTGAGGATATTTCAGTCTTGGCCAAGCATTTCATTGCGACGTTACAAGCGGATGCGAAGTTTGAGCTCAGCCCGGCCGGCGCGGCGGCGCTGCGCGATTACAATTGGCCTGGCAATGTGCGGCAATTGCAAAATGTCATTGGTCAATTGATGATNGAGTCGCCAAATACGTCGCTTGATGGCCAGGCTGTGAAAGAGATTTTGAAAAAAGCCGGGCCAAGCAACTCTATGAGCGCATTGCTACCCTCTGAAAGCCTGGCCGAGTCTGTNGGGCTGCATGTGCAGCGGTATTTTGACCTTCACGGCGCGAACCTGCCGCCCGATGGTGTCTATCAGAGAATTTTGCGCGAAATTGAAGTGCCCTTGATTGAGATTTCACTGGCGGCAACCTCTGGCAATCAAGCCAAATGCGCTGATTTGCTCGGCATCAATCGCAATACTCTGCGCAAAAAGATCAGTGACCTTGAAATTGTCGTGACACGCCGACGCAAAATGATGTAAAAGCGCAACAAGCGTGGCATTTTGGCACTTTACCGGAATGCGCACCGCCGGTGGTCATCAAAAGGGTCAGCAGGAATGCGCCAAGGTCTTGTCAGTTCTTTATTAGACAAAATGGCGGATCTGCGTGCGAACCCGCAAGTCAACTCGAACTTGACATTTGTCTTGGTGGTTACGGGTCCTTTGCTGGTGTTCCTGACCTTCTACGCCATGCAGCCGATCAAAGGTGGACGGGCCTCGCTGCGGTTTATTTTGACCGCGGATTTTGTGTATATTCTATTCATCACAACCCTGCTCATTCGCCGAATTGTCCAACTGGCCGCGGCCCGCCGGGCGCAATCGGCAGGCTCACGGTTGCATTTTCGCCTCACGACGGCCTTTGGGGTGATTGCTCTATTCCCAACGATTTTGGTTGCAATATTTGCGGTGCTTTCGGTCAATCAGGCGCTGGAGGGTTGGTTTTCTGAAAGGGTGCGCAATGCGGTCGGAGCCTCTTTGAGTGCCGCGCAGGCCTATGAGGCGCAGACACGCAATGGGGTGATTTCAGATGCTCAACTCTTTGCGCAACGCCTGAATGAGATGAACCAAAATGAATTTTTCTCTCGCAGCATAGATATGGACAGCCAGCTCAGCCCTGCGCTCACCCGGCTTCAGACCCAATTTGAACGCGGCTTTAAAGAGATTTATATCATCAACAATCTTGGCGAGTTGCGACTGCGCGGACCGTCCTCCTATTTGTTTGATTACGAGCAACCAACCGAAGCGCAAATCATCGCCGCAGATGGGCTTGAGCCGGTGATTATTACCGATTGGCCCAGCAATGAGATGCGCGCCCTGATCCGATTGCAAACTTATACCAACCATTACCTCTATCTCACACGCAGTGTTGAGGGGTCGCTTTTGGCTTTGCTCGAGGAAACNACAGAAACCGCGCGCTACTATAATCAGCTTGAATCGGAACGCGGGCGGCTCTTGTTTGATTTTGGGCTCCTCTACCTGGCCTTTGCGGTGATTTTGATTTTGACGGCAACCTGGCTTGGGCTGTGGTTTGCCGAAAGATTGGCCAGCCCCGTGGGGCGCATGGCGGCAGCGGCGCAAAAGGTTGGCGCAGGGGACTTGGACGCGCAGATTGAAAATATCAAAGGCGATGATGAGATCGCTATGCTGGCGCGTTATTTCAATCAAATGACCCACCGTCTAAAAGGCCAGCGTGACACTTTGATTGAAAGTGCCGATCAAGCGGAGCGGCGGCGAAGATTGTTTGATTCTGTTCTGGCCTCTGTCACCTCCGGCGTGATTGGCCTCGATCAAACGGGCAATATTATGTTTTTGAACAAATCTGCCCAAAGGGTTTTGGATTTGCCAGACACGGCCGAGCCGCGCCCGCTTTCAAAGGCGGTGCCGGAGCTGGCCAGCATGTTCACAGATTTTTGTTCAGGCCTGGCGGATGTGGCGCAACGCGAAGTGCGGGTGGTGCGCCGCGGGAAATTGGAGAGCCTTTTGGTGCGCATTGCGCGCCGGTCCGATGAAATGTCAGATGCGGAGGGCTATGTGATCGCTCTGGAAGATGTCACGGATCTGGTCAGTGCTCAGCGCATGGCGGCTTGGGGCGATGTTGCCCGGCGGATTGCCCATGAAATTAAGAACCCATTGACACCTATTCGGTTGTCAGCGGAACGGATAAAACGCAAATTCTCGCCCCAGGTTGGCGAAGAGTCAGAGCAGCTGGACCGTATGACCGATGTCATCGTGCGCCAAACCAATGAGCTGAGCCGTATTGTGGACGAATTTTCTCAATTCGCGCGCATGCCAGAACCCGATTGCCGCCCGACAGATCTTGGCGATTTTCTGAGGGGCACGGTTTTATTGCAAGAAAGTGGGCAGCCAGATGTCAAATTCGAATTGGATTTGCCCGAAGAGGCGATTTGGATTGATGCCGATGCGTCAATGATCGGCCGTGCTGTGACCAATTTGCTGAAAAATGCCGGCGAATCTATCGACGATCGCAAAGCGCAGCAGCCCGATCATCAGGGCGAAATTCGCATCACAGCGGCGCAAACAGATCGGTCGGTGGTGGTGGAGATATCTGACAATGGCGCCGGTCTGCCCGAAGATCGCGCGCGCCTGCTCGAGCCCTATGTGACCAATCGGGTGTCTGGGACGGGCCTTGGCCTGTCGATTGTGGTCAAAACCATTGAAGAACATGGCGGCACCTTTACGCTTACGGATGCGGAAGCCTTTGAAGAAGGCGCACGGCCGGGGGCCAAAGCCATCGTTAAACTGCCGCGTCTTGCCGATGGCGCTGCACGGAAGATTAATCTAGGAATACCAGCATGACAGATATCTTAATTATTGATGACGAGCGCGATATCCGCGAGTTGATCTCTGAAATATTGATTGATGAAGGCTACACAACGCGGCTCGCAGGCACCTCGGANGCGGCCATGCGTTCGATCGCCGACGAACGCCCGGCCATGCTGATCCTCGACATCTGGCTGAAAGACAGCGCCATGGATGGGATTGATATTTTGAAATCGGTGAAATCCAATTACCCGGATATCCCAGTGGTGATTATCTCCGGTCATGGAAACATCGAGATTGCTGTTGCGGCCATCAAGCAAGGCGCGTTCGATTTCATCGAAAAACCCTTTAACATCGATCAATTGATCGTGGTCATTCGTCGGGCCATNGAGGTGGCCAATTTGCGCAGTGAAAATACCGCTCTGCGCAGCCAATACCAGCAACCCCTGGAGCTTATCGGGCAAAGTGCGGTTTTCAAGACCTTGAAGAGCAATCTTGACAAGGTCACAAAATCAAATGGGCGGGTGTTGTTAACAGGCCCATCTGGCGTCGGCAAGGAAACTGCCGCGCGCTATATTCACGTCAATTCCAATAGATCCAATACGCCGCTGGTCGTGGTCAACTGTGCCTCTTTGGATGCTGAGACGGCGGATGCAAAGCTTTTTGGCGTTGAGGTGAACGGAAGGCTGCACCAACTGGGCCTATTGGAATCGGCTCATAATGGCATTTTATTTTTTGATGAAGTCGCAGATTTACCACTGGCCGTGCAAGCGCGGCTGTTGCGTGTTTTGGTGGACCAAAGCTTCACCCGAGTGGATGGAACCGCCCCGCAGAAGGTGGATATTCGCGTGATCTCAGCCACGGCGAAAGATTTGCCGCATGAGATTGAGCGCGGAGCATTTCGTGAAGAGTTGTTTCACCGCCTCAACGTGGTGCCCATTGCCGTGCCCAGCCTTGAGGAGCGCCGCGAAGATATTTCGGTTTTGGCTGAACATTTCTTGGTGGAGTTTCACGCAAAGCTTGGCCTGCCCAAGCGCCGTTTGAGCGAGGACGCCGCCACCACTTTGGAAAGCATGATATGGCCNGGAAATATAAGGCAGTTAAAAAACCTCATGGAGCGGGTGTTGATCATGGGGCCATCCTCGGGCGATATCGAGCCTGAAGAGCTGCCCAATGACACGGGCGTGGGCGAAAGCCGAGACGGGCAAATCGTGATTTCGGGCAGTGTGGCCACCTANTCCTTGCGCGACGCGCGCGAACTTTTTGAGCGGGAATACCTTTTGACGCAAATCAACCGCTTTGGTGGGAACATCAGCCGCACGGCCAGTTTTGTCGGCATGGAGCGCTCTGCGCTGCATCGTAAGCTGAAATCGCTTGGTGTGGTGACCTCTCATCGCAGCGGCGGCCGACTGGCGCAGCTCGAGGCGGAGTGAATGAAAGAATTGACCTTCGGCATGCGGTCTGACACAGACGCTCGCAGAGTTCATCTGATTTCAAGGGGGCAAAACCCATGAAAGTGATCATATGCGGTGCCGGCCAGGTTGGCTGGCAAATCGCACGCCATCTTGCCAATGAAAAAAATGATGTGACCGTGGTCGATCGCAATTCCGACCTGGTGCGGCGGGCGACAGATACTTTGGATGTGCAGGGCATTGTTGGCTTTGCCAGCTATCCGGACATTTTGGCGCGCGCGGGTGCGGAGGATGCCGACATGGTCATCGCCGCCACCCATTCCGATGAGGTCAATATGGTGACCTGCCAGGTGGCGCATTCTGTATTCAACATCCCACGCAAAATCGCGCGCTTGCGGTCGCAAAGCTATCTAGATGCCATCTATGCAGATCTGTATCGCCGCGATCACCTGCCGATCGATGTGGTCATCAGCCCAGAGAAGGAGGTGGCTGAGGCGGCTTTACGCCGGCTGCAAACACCTGCGGCCTTTGAAACGGAATTTTTCTTCAACGGTCATGTGCAATTGCTTGGCATTACCTTGGATGATAAATGCCCGGTTCTCAACACGCCTCTGCGCCAGCTGTCCGACCTTTTCTCAACGCTTTCTGCGGTTGTGGTGGCCATTCGGCGGGATGGCACGCTGTTCGTTCCGAGCTCTGGCGATCAACTCTTTGCCGGAGATTCCTGTTATATCTTTGTGCAAAAACATGATGTGCAACGGGCGCTGGAGGTCTTTGGCAAGGCCGCCCATGTGCAAGATCGCATCGTTATCGTTGGCGGTGGCAATGTCGGGTTTGCAGTGGCCAAAAACCTTGAAAACCGCAGCAGCCGTATTCGTGCAAAGGTGATCGAAAAAGACCGATTTACCGCGGAGCAAGCGGCTGAACTTTTGGAAAAAACCATCGTTCTTCACGGCGATGGCTTAGATACGGATATGCTATCGGAGGCCAATATAGAACGCAGTGATGCGATTTTGGCCGTGACGGATGATGACAAAACCAATCTTCTTGCAGCCATACGCGCCAAATCCATGGGCTGTCCGCTGGCGATTTGTTTGATCAACGATCCATCTATGGAACCTTTGCTGCGGGCGATGGGGATTGATGCGCATGTAAACCCGCGGGCGACGACCGTATCCTCGATCTTGCGCCATATTCGCCACGGCCGGGTCCGGGGTGTCTATTCCATTGGCGATGCGGAGGCAGAAGTGATTGAGGCACAGGTTTTGTCGACCTCCTCCATTGCGGGCCAAAGCATCCGCGACATTGAGTTTCCTGAGGGCGTGCTGGTCGGTGCGGTGCGTAAGGGGGACAAAATCCTAAAACCCTCTGGCGCGCTGCGGATTGATGAGGGGGACCATGTGGTGCTTTTCGCCCTCTCAGCCGATGTGAGCGAAGTGGAACGTTTGCTGCAAGTTACGATAGATTTCTTCTAATCATGTGGGCGCGTTTTCAGAAATTGCCGCTGGCAATCTCAATCCCAACACTGTTCATTTTGATGCTCATGATCCCATCCGTGCATGGGTTTATTTCGGGCGACTCCCACAAGGGCCGCAGTTTTTTTTACGCGGTTCTTTTGGGGCTCTTCGGTTTGACATTCCTGAGGTTCTCCCTGCAAGGTACTGTTTTTCCGATGCATCGCCATGCGCAGCTCTGGTCTTTGATCGCTTTCTTTCTGGGGTTTCCGCTTCTTCTGGCCATACCCCTTTATGAAGTCAGCGCGGCAGGCCAGTTCATTGATGCCTATCTTGATATCGTCAGCACGGTGACCACAACCGGTCTTCCGGTCTTTGCGCCCGGCAGTCTGAGCGAAACCTTGGTCATTTGGCGCGTCACTTTGGGCTGGGCNAGTGGATTTTTGATNTGGGTGTTCGCCTGGTCCATCTTCGCACCGCTCAACCTGGGCGGGTTCGANCATCTCGGTGCCCGCGGAGAGGCGATGACCCAAACTCAAAACGCGCGTCAAACCACGGGACGACTGCCGGCGGAAAAATTCTGGAGCGAGGCCCTGCGCTTAGGGCCGGTCTATCTTTGGATCACCCTGGCCGCTGCGCTGGCGCTCCTGANCGTCAGCGGTGATCCCAGCTATGCGCTATTGCGCGCCATGGCAACCATTGCGACCTTCGGAATTGAAATTCCAGAGCATTCTGGTGCGGGAGGCGTGGGNGGAGAGGTCATTTTGGCTTTNGTGATGCTGTTTGCCCTGTCGCGTTCGACCTTTTCAACGGTCTTTGCCCGTGCCCGNAAATGGCGTGTGACCGAAGATCCAGAACTGCGCGTGGCNGCTGGCTTGGTCCTTGTGGCAACGCTTGTTCTCATAGGACAAGGGGCGCGATATGTTGAGGGTCTTGGCGCGCATCTTGAGCTGGTCTGGGGCGCGTTTTTTACCAGCCTGTCATACCTGACCACAACGGGGCTGGCNTCCGACTCCCTGCCTGTCGGACTGGTAAACTTAGATCCGGTGGAAATCATACTTGTTGCGCTGGNCATGATCGGGGGCGGCGTGGCGACGACCGCAGGGGGCATAAAACTCTTGCGTGTTTTCATCTTGACCGGTCACAGCCGCGCAGAGGTCAATCGCCTAATTGCACCATCACAGGTGATGTCGGGGCAAATTGAAAGCCGCTCGCATGATCATCACAGCGCGATGTTGGCTTGTGTGTTTTTGGTGCTGTTCATTTTGGTTATGGGGGCAATCACCCTGGCGCTCACGGTTGCCGGTAGCCCGGTGAAAGACTCTCTCTATCTCACATTGGCCACAGTCACCAATACAGGACCACTTTTGCCGACCGGTAGCGGCGCCGAGACGCTGGTGATGTCGCTTCCAACCCAAGCCAAGATGATCTTGGCTGCGGCAATGGTTCTCGGCCGGCTTGAGGTATTGGCACTCTTGGCCCTGTTAAATCCCGATATTTATCGTTGAGGCTGCAATTAATGCCAGTTTGCTACTGGAAATCGATGAAAAATCACTACATAATAGAGTATCCGGGGTGTAATTTTGTGTGTCCCCGCAAGAATGAGGGCTTAAAGAATGGCTTCCGATAAACAAAACTTACAAGACGCATTTCTCAATCAAGTGCGCAAGACCAAGGTTCCCGTCACCATCTTTTTGATCAATGGTGTGAAACTGCAGGGCGTTGTCACATGGTTTGATAATTTCTGCGTGCTTTTGCGCCGCGATGGGGCATCGCAATTGGTGTATAAACACGCGATTTCGACCATTATGCCTGCACAGCCAATTTCCCTCTATGACGGTGAAGAATAGGCATTATGGGCACGACGCCAGATGCACATGAGACCCATGCTTGGGTTCTGCATCCTGATATAAAAACCGATTATTCCGCGCGTGCGGCGACGGATGCTTTGGCCGAAGCGGTGGCTTTGGCCCATGCGCTTCCCGGTCTTGAAGTGATGGGGGAAACCATCGTGCGCTTGCCCCGGGCCCATCCGGGCAAGCTGTTTGGCAAGGGCAAAATTGCGGAACTGGCGGAGCTGTTCAAGGCCGCGGAGGTGGAGCTTGTGCTCATAGACGGGCATGTCTCGCCGGTTCAGCAGCGCAACCTAGAGAAAGATTGGGGCGTCAAAATCCTTGATCGGACCGGATTGATCCTCGAAATTTTTTCTGATCGCGCCCGAACCCGCGAGGGGGTGTTGCAAGTGGAAATGGCCGCCCTGAGCTATCAGCGCACCCGTTTGGTGCGCGCTTGGACCCATTTGGAGCGTCAAAGGGGCGGGCTTGGTTTCGTGGGCGGGCCGGGCGAGACACAGATTGAATCGGATCGACGGGCCATTGATACCCAACTTGTGCGGTTGCAAAAGCAACTCGACAAGGTGGTGAAGACAAGAGAGCTGCACCGATCGGCCNGAGCGAAAGTGCCTTATCCAATCGTGGCTCTTGTGGGCTATACCAATGCCGGCAAGTCCACATTGTTCAACTATATGACCGGTGCCAAGGTCTTTGCCAAAGACATGCTCTTCGCCACGCTTGATCCCACGATGCGCGCGGTGAAATTGCCGAGCGGGATGGATGTGATCTTATCCGATACGGTGGGGTTTATATCCGATCTGCCGACCGAGCTTGTCGCGTCCTTCCGCGCGACCTTGGAGGAGGTGACGGCAGCGCAACTGGTGGTTCATGTTCGCGATATTGCCCATCCTGAAACCGCAGAGCAGGCGCAGGATGTGAACGCGATTCTTGAGACTTTGGGCCTNGANCGCGACNTCCCGCGCATTGAGATGTGGAACAAAAGCGATATCTTGGATGCGAGNGCCTTGGACGCGGTGCAAAACGCGGCTGAGCGATCCGACAATGTCTATATCACCTCGGCGCTCACCGGTGCTGGCGTGCCTGAGTTTTTGCAAGCCGTGTCAAGAATGTTGACACCTGACAAAACCCAATCAGAGCTTGTACTNGGCTTTGACGAAGGGCGCGCNCGTGCTTGGTTGTTTGAGCAAGGTTTGGTGCGCGAAGAGCTGCAAACGCAAGAGGGTTTTTCCCTATCAATCTCTTGGACAGCGCGGCAAAAAAAGGCCTTCAGCGATCAGTTTGGTCCAAAATTGGTGTCAGGGTTGTAAGGCCGGTCGCACCCGCTCGGGCCAGAGTTTCATCCAATGTCATAGGCACATATTCGCCACGGCGCCACAGTTTGCCAAGATTGTCGTAATGGCGCGACAGCGGATGGCCGCTTTGACCTGTTGAAATGATAAAAACCGAACTGTCGGGATCGGCAAAATCATAGACCCCACGATAGGCGCCTGCATGGACGTTCAGATAGGGGTTTGGTCCCGTGCCGATGGTTTTGCCACGTTGGAGGGTATGATCTCCCCCAGAGGTCGATTGCCGAATGTTAACAAACCATCTCAAGATTGGAATGTCACCCAAAACGGGATGATCATGGGTGGCCTGATGCGCCTCGCCCCAACGCAGCGCCGTGATCTCACTGCCATAGGTCTCGACCAGCTCGGCAAGTGCGTCATCCAAAGCCAAGCGAGACATCTCTGCACAGCTCTCCACCCGGCGCGATTGCACCACGTCACACCAGGAGCTGGCCCCTGACACATCGCGGAAGACCCGCTCAATGAAGAGCGGCTCCACATGGGTGAACGCCTCATGCAAAGGTCCAAGCTCATCCACAATGAGGCGCTTTTGCAAGGCACGGAGCCAAGCCGCATAGATCAAAGGCTCTGGCAGGTGTTCATTCATTTCACCGTTCCAATTGGCCAAAAGATCCAAGGCGGTTTGACGTCGGCCGGCCGCGCTGTCGGGCGGCACAGATTGTGATTGATACCAAAGCTCTCCACCGATGAGCGGCAAAAGCGTGCGCGCGGCAGGCGATACGCTGTCCAATTGCGCTTCGATAAAACTGTCGCGGGTGTGGGCCTCTCGGGTTTGGAGCAGGCGCCGCATACGNTGAACCCTTTGACTGTCGCCCCAATCATAGCTGATATGTTCGGGAAAGCTGCGATCGGTGTATTTATTGTTGGTGTGCCCCAAAATACCACTGGCGGGGTTTAGAAAAACGGGATTTACCGAGGGATCAAACACGCCTTGCCAACGGTTTTGCGCCAGCCAGCCGGNGCTTGGCAGACGCCCTTTGGATTGGTGGCGTGGATCGCGTTTGGGCAAGGCGCCGATGGTGCGCATGGCAATCTGTTTGGAATCGGCCAAGGTCAATATCTGACTGGGCGCCACAAAATTGCGGGAGGCCTCCAAGCCTTCTCGCACCGACTGCGCGGCCATCAGATCAAATCCGGCCTCCACCGATGTATCCTGGCTCGACAGAAGCGTCCAAGCCACCGAGGTGACATGACCCTCCGGGGTCACAGCGCCTAAGTTTGCGTGGCTGCCGGGCAAAACCGGGCCATTTTCGGTCCAAAACATCTCTAAAGTGACGGGTGATTTGTCTTTAACCCGTACAATGCTTTGTTTTTTGACAAAGGGTTTGTACCCCTCTGGTGTTTGATACTCGCTCGGATCCAATGGGTTGAGCTTTTCAATGTAAACATCTGTATCATCGAGATTTGAGCTGGTGAGCCCCCAGCCAAGCTTTGCTGAGCGTCCGACCAAAACCAGCGGCAAGCCGGGAATGGTGCCACCAATGACGCCGCCTGNGGAAAGCTCGAGGCGCGCCAAATACCAAATTGAGGGCGCGGTGAGTCTGAGATGTGGATCATTGGCCAGAAGCGTGCCGCGTGTGGCGCTGCGACCGGGCAAGGCAGCCCAGGCATTCGATGCCCCAGAAAGGGCAATGGAATTGAACGGTGACAGCGCGGACTGCTGCGCGCGGTCCTCGGATGCTTGATATGGTGGGAGGTCTGGAAATAGGCGGGTAAATTCGATGAGTTCAGCCTGACCGTTGCCCGGCATATCGGGCAGTAAATCCTTGATCCGGTCATCATCCAGGATCAAAGACACCCGCGCACGCAGGACCTCTTGTTGCAGATGATTGGAAAGCTGAATCCCCATAAGCTTAATGATCGCAAGGCTATCGGCGGCGGTCCAAGGGGATATTGCGTTTGAAAATAGAAAAAATTCAGGCGCGCCCCGCCCGAGCGCTCCGGTGTTTATCTCAAGAAGCCGCGCATTCACGCCAAGCGCATAGGCATCCAATTTGGCAAGCGTATCAGGCCGAAGAGCTGAGAGCGATTGACGGGCGGCACTATAGATCGCCAATCGGCGCATCATCATATCAATGGAGAGGGTGGCCTCGCCAAAAATCTCTGAGAGCCGACCCTGTGCCGTGCGACGCAGCATCGTCATTTGCCAGAGGCGATCCTGGGCATGGGCATAGCCCAGGGCAAACAGCGTATCATGGTCATTTTTACCGAAAATATGCGGCACATTCGCCGTATCCCGCACAATCTCGACCGGGGCGATGAGCTGCTCAAATTGCACTGTTTTGGTGTAGTCCGGCAGGGACCTCGACAGGACATACCAGCTGAAAGCAAAAAACAGGGCGCCAATGGCAGCCAGGCTGAGAATGAGACGCATGAGCCATACAAAAATGCGATCCATAGGGTACTTTCACTGGCAGCGCGGCATATTGCCCTGCATTCTGGCCTTTATATTAAATATTATCAGATCCTTACGGTATGATCCTTGTGTATTTTGTCCCCTCAAGCGTGGCGCCGATGCGCAGGCCGGCCTGTGCGAAAACCACCGCAATCACGGGATTCAACGTGGTGGTCGTGTCGGCCGCGAAAGAGTCGCCTTGATCGCGGTAAGCATATTCTACATTTGCGCCGGCCACCCAGCCTGGTGAAGATCGAAACCCGGCCAATGCGTCATCCGTCATGAAAAACAGCACATGAGAATATTGCTGCGCACCAAATTGAAACCCGGCGCTGGCCCCGGCCGCAGAATAGTAATCGACGTTGGAGCCGCCAATCCGCAGCGCGCCGCGCCCAAAACTGCCGCCCAGGCCGAAACCGGCTTCTGTAATCAAAGGCATGACCAGCATGCCGCTGGCATTCTTGGCCAANTNTTGGGTNCCGGGGTAGGTGTCAAACATAACCTGCAAGCTCGTTTCGACGGCCGCATCAATTTGGGGCGCCTTGTTGGAGCCGATCGCATTGGAACAGGCTGCTGTGCCGCCAAGAGCCAGAAGGCCAAGTGAGAAATTTCGTCGTGTTGTCTGTGTCATGGGTGCTCCGCCTCATTTTGCCCGATTTGTCGGATCTATGGTAAATTTATATCATTTTCCGAGGCCTGTCACTAGGGCGCCGCGGTTCAGGTCGCGCCATTTAAGATTTCGGCAACCTCTGGCGCAAAATAGGTCAAAACCCCGTCACATCCGGCCCGTTTAAAGGCCATGAGGCTCTCAAGCATGACCCTGCGCCCATCGAGCCAGCCATTTTGCGCCGCCGCCTGTAGCATCGCATATTCGCCAGACACTTGATAGGCGAATGTTGGAACGCCAAAGTCGCGCTTTACCCGGTGGCAAATATCCAAATAGGGCATGCCCGGCTTGACCATGACCATATCCGCCCCCTCAGACAAATCCCGCGCGATCATACGCAGGGCTTCGTCGCCATTGGCCGGATCTATTTGGTAAGTGTTTTTGTCACCAGTCAGCGCCCCCGTGGCTCCAACCGCATCGCGAAAGGGTCCATAAAAAGCCGAAGAGAATTTGGCAGAGTAGCTCAAGATACTGACGTTCTGGAAAGAATTTTGCTCCAACATCGCCCGTAATGCGCCAATGCGCCCATCCATCATATCCGACGGCCCCAGGATATCTGCACCCGACTGCGCCTGTGCCTGGCCCATTTTGACCAATGCGGCGACGGTTTCGTCGTTGACGATCTCACCGTCTCGCACAATGCCATCATGGCCATTTATATTGTAGGGATCTAACGCAATATCAGTCATGACCATCACGTCAGGCACAGCATCCTTAATCGCGCGAATNGCCCGGTTGGGCAGATTGTCTGGATTCCAGGCCTCGCGGCAATCCTCGGTTTTCAATGCCGGGTCCGTATAGGGAAAAATGCAGATTGCCGGGATGCCGAGACTATGGGCCTTTGATGCCAGAGCGGGCAAACGATCAACCGTGTGGCGGCTTACGCCCGGCATAGAGCTCACGGGTTCACTGCTGTCTTCTCCTGCCATGACAAAGATAGGCCAAATCAAATCCGCAGGGGTGAGATGCGTTTCGCGCACCATAGCCCGCAGCGCAGGATGCGCCCGCAGCCGCCGAGGACGCAGGGCAGGAAAGGGGGCTTGGGTTTGAAAACGCGCCATGATTGGAACCTCATTTACGTAGATAGTTGGGTTTTCTTCTGATCGGCTTAGGTGTAGCAGAGACAAAATGCAAATTCCAAATTCAAGTGATCCTTCATGAGCCTCATAGATCTTCTTTCATGGGATGCCTTTGGCAGCGGATGGTTTTGGTCCCTGGTTGTGGTGCAATGGTTNTGGCATGGCACGCAGGTGCTCGGNGTGCCGGTTGATTGCCTTCACTCCAAAGACCGGGCGCAGCTGTCGATGATCCTAGGTTGGCGGGCGGAGCGGCGGCTTGAAGCGGCCCGTCGCGCGCCGCTTGCATTGGTGGCGGCGCTTTCNTTTTTGGTATCGGTGCTGTTTGTTTTGGGNTTTATCTACCACATAGANCTTTGCGCNGCCGCAAGTCTTTTGATTGTCCCAGAGTTGATCATTTTCCGNCTTGGGNATCGCACAGCGCAGAGCATTTGCACCCGCAGCCAGGACTTTGAGGCGGTGATCAAAGACCTAAAAACTCTGCATCTTAAAATTTATGCCACGGGCGCCACGGCTATTTTCTTCGCTGGGGTCTTTGGCTACGGGTTTGAGGTCTTGAAACAATGAAAAGACAAAAGGTTTGACGCGCTGACATGACATCCAATCACATCATAATGAGCGGCGCACCCGAAGGTTTTGACGCGACAATTGTCACCAAAGAAGCGCAGCAGGGCGGGGTGATCCATATTGCGCGCGATGCACATCGTCTCCAGGCGATGCGGGCGGCTTTGGAATTTTTTGCGCCTGAACTGCCCGTGTTTCATTTTCCCGCTTGGGACTGCCTGCCCTTTGACCGGGTATCGCCCAATGCGGATATCAGTGCCCAGCGCATGTCAAGCCTGGCCAGCTTTCTTGCGCCAATGCCAAAATCCTATGTTGTCTTAACCACGCTTTCAGCGGCCAGCCAACGCGTGCCGGCGCGCGCGACTGTTGGATCCGCCGTCTTTCGCGCCTCGGTTCAGAGCCGCGTGGATGAACAAGCCTTGCGGGCTTTTCTGGTGCGTATGGGTTTCACGCAAACGCCAACCGTCATGGAGCCGGGCGATTATTCAATTCGGGGGGGCATTATCGACATTTTCCCGCCCGGCCTTTCAGAGCCAATCCGCTTGGATTTTTTCGGCGATACGCTTGATGGAATTCGGCAATTTGATCCCGCAACGCAGCGCACAGTGAAATCGCTTGAGAGGGTGGAATTGTCTCCCGTATCGGAAGTGATCCTAGATGAGGCCTCGATCCGGCGGTTTCGCCAAAACTACCGCATTGAGTTTGGGGCCGCAGGCACGGATGATCCACTCTATGAGGCCATATCCGCAGGGCGAAAACATCAGGGGGTGGAACATTGGTTGCCGTTCTTTCATGAACGAATGGATACGCTGTTTGACTATTTACCCGATGCGGCGGTCGTTTTAGACGATCAATCGACCCCGGCGCGCTTGGCCCGCTGGGACACCATTGCGGATCAATATGACGCGCGCAAAACCGCATTCACGCAAAAGGGGCGGTTGGATACGGTCTACAAACCCGCGCCGCCAGAATTGCTCTATCTCAATGATGCAGCTTGGCAGGANGCCCTCGCGGGGCGGCGGCAAGTGGCCCTATCGGTTCTGCCACAACCCACAGGGTTGAATGTCCTGGATGCGGGCGCGCGTCTTGGGCGCAATTTTGCGCCTGAGCGGCAGAACGAGGCCCTGAGCCTCTTTGGTGCAGTCTCTGACCATATCAAGCAAAAGCGCGCAACAAAGCCCGTGGTGATTACCTCCTACTCAACGGGCGCCCGAGAGCGACTGTCGGGGCTGTTGCAAGATGAGGGCCATGGGGAGCTGATTGAGATCCGCAACATCAAGGGCCTGCGCGGCGCCGGCACTTATCTTGCGGTTGCGCCGCTGGACTATGGCTTTGAGACAGAGACCCTCGTGGTGATCACTGAGCAAGATATTCTGGGTGATCGTTTGGTGCGCAGCACGAAAAAGCGCAAAAGGGCGGATAATTTCCTGACCGAAACGCAGAGTTTGAGCCCGGGCGATTTGGTGGTCCATGTGGATCACGGCGTCGGGCGGTTCAAAGCCCTAGAGATCATCAGCGCGGCCGGTGCAGATCATGAATGCCTCCTGCTTGAATATGCCGAGAATTCCAAACTCTATTTGCCGGTGGAAAACATTGAGCTTTTGTCGCGCTACGGGCATGACGAAGGCCTTTTGGATCGTTTGGGCGGCGGCGCCTGGCAGGCAAAAAAAGCGCGTCTCAAGGAACGTATCCGTGAGATGGCAGAAAAGCTNATTCGCGTGGCCGCCGAACGNGCACTGCGCAAGGCGCCGCTCGTAGATCCGCCTTTGGGCATGTGGGACAGTTTTTGCGCCCGGTTTCCTTATCAGGAAACTGACGATCAATTGAGCGCTATTTCTGACGTGATTGAGGATCTCGGCACCGGCCGCCCCATGGATCGGTTGATCTGTGGGGATGTTGGTTTTGGCAAAACTGAAGTTGCGATGCGGGCCGCCTTTGTGGCCGCCTGTAGCGGTTTACAGGTCGCCGTGGTCGCACCAACGACGCTTCTTGCGCGCCAACATGCGAAAAGTTTTGCCGAGCGGTTTCGCGGCTTTCCACTCGAAATTCGGCAATTGTCGCGCTTTGTCTCGGCGAAAGAAGCCGCGAACACCCGCGACGGGCTGGCGCGCGGCACGGTCGATATCGTGATCGGAACGCATGCGGTGCTCGCAGATCAGGTGCGATTCAAAAATCTTGGGCTTTTGGTCATTGACGAGGAGCAACGCTTTGGTGTGGGACATAAGGAAAAGCTCAAGCAATTGCGCTCTGATGTGCATGTGCTCACGCTGACGGCCACACCAATCCCGCGCACGTTGCAATTGTCTTTGACCGGTGTGCGGGATCTGTCGATCATCGGCACACCGCCCATCGATCGGCTGGCCATTCGGACCTATGTCAGTGAGTTTGACACCATCACCCTGCGCGAAGCACTCTTGCGCGAGCATTATCGCGGCGGGCAAAGCTTTTTTGTTGTACCGCGCATTCAGGATATTCCCGATATGGAGGCNTTTTTGCGTGAGCATGTGCCTGAAGTCTCGGTTGTGGTCGGACATGGGCAGATGCCGGCGGGCGAATTAGACGATAAAATGAATGCGTTTTATGATGGCAAATATGATGTGCTTTTGGCCACGACCATTGTGGAATCTGGTCTCGATATTCCCACGGCCAATACGATGATTATTTACCGTGCGGATATGTTTGGCCTGTCGCAGCTCTATCAAATCCGTGGCCGGGTCGGGCGCTCCAAAACACGCGCCTTTGCCTATTTGACCACCAAACCCCGCGCCAAACTCACGCCCACCGCCGAAAAACGCTTGCGCGTCTTGGGCTCGCTGGATTCTTTGGGGGCGGGATTCACCCTTGCCAGCCAAGATTTGGACATTCGCGGCGCGGGCAATCTTTTGGGCGAAGAACAATCGGGACAAATGCGCGATGTGGGTTATGAACTCTATCAGCAAATGCTGGAAGACGCNATTGCAAAAATCAGGTCCGGCGAAACCGAGGCCAATCTGGACAACGACCAATGGGCGCCGCAAATAAATCTTGGGGTCTCTGTCCTTATCCCTTCGGCCTATGTACCAGATCTNGATGTGCGATTGGGCTTGTATCGTCGATTGTCGTCTCTTGCCACTAAAGTTGAGCTGGAGGGTTTCGCCGCTGAGCTGATCGATCGTTTTGGACCTTTGCCCAAAGAGGTAAATACCTTGATGCTCATCGTGCGCATTAAAGCCATGTGTCGCAAGGCTGGGATTGCCAAGCTCGATGGCGGGCCAAAGGGGGCGACCATCCAGTTTCACAATGATAAATTTGCCTCACCTGGGGGATTGGTGGCCTTTTTGGAGGATCAACGGGGTCTTGCGAAAATCCGTGACAATAAGATTGTTGTGCGTCGGGATTGGGCCCGCACCTCCGATAAAATCAAAGGCGCCTTTGCCATTGCCAAGGACCTTGCAGCGCTTGTTGCCGCAGAGGCGCAGCGCAAAGCCTAGGTTTGGGCCAATTGCCCCTGAAGCTCCGCGATGATGGACGACCAAACCTCTGGCGGTTGCGCACCGGGCACCGCATGTTGATTGGCTATGATGAATGTCGGAACAGCTGTGACGCCCATCTTGCGACTATGGGCATCGCGCTCTTGGATCATCGCGCGGTCGGCCTCACTGGCCAAAAGCCGGGCGATGACATTTCGGTCCAGGCCAATCGCCTCGGCAATGTCGCATAAAGCCTCGCGGTTACCGATGTCGATGCCCATGCAAAAATAGGCTTGAAACAGCGCATCCACAACCGCGTTTTGCTTTTGCTCCAACCCGGCCCAATGAATGAGACGATGGGCATCGATGGTATTGGGGGTGCGCTTCATGGCAGCAAAATCAATAGGCAGCCCCAAGGAGGCCGCGGTTTGCTCAATTTGCGAATACACTTTGATCGCCTCCGCTTTGCCGCCAAATTTTCGCTCTAAATAGACGCGACGATCCATGCCCTCAGCCGGCATGTCTGGATTGAGCTGGAAAGGATGCCATTCCACAGTGAAGGGATGATCTGGGTGTTCAGCCAGAGCCTTTTCAAGATGAGTCTTGCCGATATAGCACCAGGGGCAAATCGGATCAGACATGATATCAAGCTTAATCATAACGCAGAGTTCCACAATTGGGGCAGGGCGGCCCGGATTAATTTTCCATTTGCATTGCGCGGCAAGGCGGGCACTTTTTGCACGATACGAGGCTGTTTGTAGCGTGCCAAATCCCGCGCGGCCAGTGCATCGAGCTGGGCCAGATCACAGGGGTCCTCGACCACAACGAAAGCGGCGATAACAAAAACATCCGGGCGCACCTCAACTTCGGTGACACCGACCTCTTGGACACCGCTGCATGCCTCCAAGACNTGCTCTATTTCTCGAGGCGCGACGCGGTAGCCACCGGCATTGAGCATATCCCCGCTGCGCCCGGCAAAGNCAATCCGACCATCTGCATAGATCTGGCCTTGGTCCGAGGTGNGATACCAGCCGTTTTTCANCGGCAGTAGGATCGTCTCATCCTCAAGATAGCCGAGCATTAACCCCGGATCCCCACCATCGACCGCAATGGTCCCGATCTGCCCAACTTCAGCGAGGTCCTCACCGTCAAAGATGGCAATTTTGCGTCCAGGCTGAACGGCCAGCCTCTCAGGCGCCGATGGGGTGGCGCACAGAAAGGTCGAGCATTCGGTCATGCCAAAGGCCTCACAAATCGGAGTTTGGGTGCGCTCTTGCCAGCTGTCGCGCACAGATTGCGGCAAGACATCACCAGCACTCAATCCATGGCGTAGGGCCGGCGTGCCTGTGAAGGGCTGTTGCAGCAGCAGCCGGTAAATTCCGGGGGCGGCGGCAAAGATGCTCGCCTGTTCCGCCCGCATAATGCGCCACAGTTCCGCTGGCTCTTGCGTGTTGGGGATTACAGCGCTGGCCCCGATCGCCCAAGGGTCCAT